>ERZ1034952.13-NODE-13-length-148176-cov-78.206939_pt1 | contig 148176 bp, 112 predicted proteins | sample MGYA00520625_ERZ1034952 | MGnify/ENA primary metagenome ERZ1034952 (study PRJEB33766, sample SAMN09781773) | gut metagenome | biome: gut microbiome | host: Homo sapiens | place: Madagascar | study: EMG produced TPA metagenomics assembly of the PRJNA485056 data...
CCTCCCGTGTACCAACCGTGCCCTCCATCCCGTTCCGTACCGCAGAAGCCCCTCCCGTGTACCAACCGTGCCCTCCATCCCTTTCCGTACCGCAGAAGCCCCTCCCGTGTACCAACCGTGCCCTCCATCCCGTTCCGTACCGCAGAAGCCCCTCCTGTGTACCTACTATGCCCCTTACCTCGTTTTGTGCCGCGAATCAACCTTTTTTGAACCGAACTCTGCTCACTATATTTAGGCGGATGACAGTCATCTGTTTTTGTCTGCACTTAATGGAAATAATGAGTCCACTTCGTACTGTGTCAAACCAAGCGTGCGGCGGATCTGCCCGTTGGATGAACGGTAGTCGTAGTGGAGTTTTCGGGCCAGATCCAACTTCTGAGCCTTGCTTAAATCTTTCAAGGCATTTAGCCCGTAGCCGGACTTTACAATCTTGGTTACCTGTGTAAATAGTTCAGTGTCTGTAAGAAACTCTCCATCGTCAATCTCGGCGGCCAATTCGCTGTAGGCCTCTACGTTCTTGCTGACCATAGAAAAATAATGATGCGCGTCCCTGAATATCGCCATTCCGAATATGATCGCACAATAGGATTTAGGGGCAATATATCCATCAATCATTCTCCAGTCTCCTGGAAGTTCAGGTGCACGACCTCTGAACATCTTTCGTCTTGCTCCGGTGTAGAGGTCCGAATATGTCTTTTCCAGTGGAAATTGTGTGAAATAATAACATCCTGTTCCCCACGGATAACTGAACGGAGTGTAATTGGGATCCGCCACGTAGCCGTTTCTGTTTGTGTAGATGATGTTGTTTCTAAGAGAGTGAAGATCTTTGATAGGCTTTATCGTTAACTTGGCATACTTGATTCCAGGTACCGATCTGAAAATCCGTTTCCGGATAAACTCAAAGAATGCTTGGATGACTGACTCGCTACCGGAAATCACGAAATGAAAATGATTGTTCATCACTTCAAAGGCGATAATCCTTAATTCCGGGAACTTGTCCGCAGCCTGAGCTATTACGTTCATCGCAAATCTTAAGTCATCAGAGCCTGTAAAGAGAATCGGGGTCTCTTTCCCTGATGTGTAAGCGTGCCAATAAGGCCCGGCACTAAAGAACGTTGCCTCGCAACTTCTTTCCTTTTCATTGTAATTCTTCATAGTTGTCGAATATCTCAGTTAATATTGTAATCGTTAATCTTATAAAATTAAGCCCTTGTACCGGTATTCTCTTTTCGTTTATTCTGTACACTATAGCCCATTTCCCTATACCAAGGGTGTTTTGTGGAGCATTCCGTACATCAGAGGCCCCTCTCCTGTACCGAACACGTTTCGAGTGCGGTTCGTACCCCAGAGACCCTTCTCCTGTACCGGACACGTTTCGGAGAGTAGTTCGTACCCCAGAGGCCCCTCTCCTGTACCACACACGTTCCGGAGAGCAGTTCGTACCCCAGAGACCCTTCTCCTGTACCAAACATGCTCCAGAGTGTAGTTCGTACCCCAGAGGCCCCTCTCCTGTACCACACATGTTCCGGAGAGTAGTTCGTACCCCAGAAGCCTTTCTCCTGTACCAAATTGAGATGGAAGTGGTTTTCATACCTCAGAAAGCTTGATATTGTGCCTGGTGAGTCACGATAAATGCGCTATGTGGTTATTGGTTTACGGCAAATACAGCTGTCATAATGTCAATACGGGGTAACGAGAAACAAAAAAGCGAGTCAGGTGCGATATAACCTAACTCGCTTTGCGGATTCTGTGCTCCGCGGCATTCAGTATTGTCTTTATGAATATTCAGTAACGTGTAATGGCTGATTGCCATAGAATACGGTAATACTCAATTGGCATCAGACATTGCGTCTGTTATATTCATAAAGAATATTCATTCCCTACAGCGTGCCGTTCTCGGCCTTCTCGATCATCGTCTTGTTGGCGGTGATGTAGATCTCGACACGGCGGTTCTGGGCGCGGCCTTCCTTGGTGGAGTTGTCGGCCACCGGCATGGAGTAGGACTTGCCTTCGGTGGTCATACGTGAGGAGGCTATGCCGCAGTTCTTCAGGTAGTTGGCCACGGACTGGGCCCTCTCGTTGGACAGGCGCTCGTTGACGGCGTCGGGACCGGTGTTGTCGGTGTGGCCGTAGATGGTGATGTCTGTGTCCTGCATATCGCTCATCTTTGTGGCGAACTGTGAGAGTTCGTTCTTTGAGGTCTGTGACAGGGTCGATCCGTTGGTTGGGAAGAGAATACCGCTGTTGAAGGTGACCTTGATGGCCTGAAGGCCATTCTGATCCTGAACGGTCTCTACCTGGGCGTTCTCAAGAGCCTCAAGCTCGGCTGCCTTCTTGTCCATCTTCTTGCCGATGACAGCTCCGGTTCCAGCGCCTACGGCTGTTCCGATGGCTGCTCCGATGGCCGCGCCCTTGCCGTCACCGATGGCGGCGCCGATTCCGGCTCCGATGATGGCTCCGGCTCCGGAACCGAGAAGTGTACCTTGTCCAGTCTTGGACATTGTGCCGCAGCCAGAGAAGATCATGGCTCCGCAGAGAAGGGTCAAAACAACTTTCTTCATAATGTTTGATTTTTTAATGTACGGCTTCCAAAAGAATGCCGTCTTTGTGTTGTCAAAAAATAAGGTGCCCCCCCAAAAAAAAGCTGCTAAAATATAAAAAAATAGGAGCGAAGCGACCGAACGGGATTCGGGGAAACCTTTCCCCGTGCCCCACCGGGGCTGTCACGAAGTGACTAGGGGTAGGATTATTATAAATAAAGGTGACTAAAAAGAGACTTTAGCCACCCTTGTTCTTATTCGCAAAAAAGTGAATTAATTATTTCGCGATAACACGTGCCATTTCGAGCACCTTGTTGGAATAACCCCACTCGTTGTCGTACCAAGCGCAAACCTTGACGAAGGTAGGATCGAGCTGGATACCAGCCTTCACGTCGAAGATTGAAGTGCGTGAGTCGTTGCGGAAATCGGTGGATACCAGTGGCTCGTCAGTGTAACCAAGAACACCCTTGAGCTCGCCCTCGGAAGCCTCCTTCATGGCGGCGCAGATCTCATCGTAGGTGGCTGGAGTGTTGAGCTCGCAGGTAAGGTCTACGAAGGAAACGTCAGAAGTAGGAACACGGAGAGACATACCGGTAAGCTTGCCGTTGAGCTCAGGAAGAACCTTACCTACAGCCTTGGCGGCACCTGTTGATGAAGGGATGATGTTCTCGAGGATTCCACGACCACCTCTCCAGTCCTTCTTTGAAGGTCCGTCAACGGTCTTCTGGGTAGCGGTGGCTGCGTGAACGGTTGTCATGAGGCCTCTCTTGACACCGAACTTGTCGTTGAGCACCTTGGTAAGAGGAGCAAGGCAGTTGGTGGTGCAGGAAGCGTTGGAGATGATGTCCTGTCCAGCGTAGGTCTTGTGGTTTACACCATAGACGAACATAGGGGTGCTGTCCTTTGAAGGAGCTGACATGATGACTTTCTTAGCGCCGGCCTGGATGTGCTTGCGGGCTGTCTCGTCAGTAAGGAAGAAGCCTGTTGACTCAACAACTACGTCTGCCTCAACCTCGTTCCACTTGAGGTTTGCAGGATCCATCTCAGCGGTGACACGGATCTTCTTGCCGTTTACTACAAGGTGTCCGTCCTCAACCTTTACGTCGCCCTTGAATGCTCCGTGAACTGAGTCGTACTTGAGCATGTAAGCAAGATACTCTGGATCGAGAAGGTCGTTGATACCTACAACCTCGATGTCGTTTGAGAAGTTCTCAACCGCTGCACGGAAAACCATACGGCCGATACGGCCAAATCCGTTAATACCAAGTTTTACCATTTTAATTAGATATTAAATAAGTTGTTAATACTTTTTTTTACTAAACTAACCGCAGCCTTTCACTGCAAAAGCGATGCAAAATTATTAAAAAATTGCGGAAATTAATATATTTGTGGGCTAAAATATTAATAGAATGTCTGATGAACTGAATATACTGCTGACAAACGACGATGGTTATCAGGCTGGTGGCATACATTCGCTGGCTGACATGATGCGTCAATTTGGCAGAATCAGGGCAGTCGCGCCGAAATTCCACCAGTCCGGGATGTCAATGGCGGTCTCGATGGGTGGCAGGGCGATCGCCTACAAGGAACTCCCGACGGAGGATGGAGTGCGTTGGTCCTACCTCGATGCCACTCCGGCAAGCTGCGTGAAGTATGGCCTGGACGAGATCTTCTGGCCTCAGAAGCCGGATGTCGTGGTCTGCGGAATCAACCACGGCTCCAACGCTGCCACCGCGGCGAACTATTCCGGAACCCTCGGCGCGGCGGAGGAGGCCGCCCTGAACGGAATATTAGGCATCGGAGTCTCGCTCGACACTATGAGCCTGGACGCGGACTTCTCCGTTGTCAATGAATATTTCCCCGGCATATTCAGAAAACTTTGGGCGTGTCATAACCAGAAGTCAGGAATATATTATAATGTCAATTTTCCGAATATTCCGGCATCGGCTGTCAAAGGCATCCGTGTGGGACATCAGGGGCTGGGGCATTGGGAGAAGGAGTTCAAGCCTTGGGACGCTGAGCTTTTCGCCAAAAGAGGAGTCCGTCCGGAGGATCTGGGGCACACGTCATTCCCGAAGGCCGAGGAGGGGGAGACCCTTTACATGATGGTCGGGGAATTTAAGGACGATTCGCCGGTGGATGACATTCTGGCCGATCATCACATCCTCGCCGACGGGTACATCTCCATTGTCGCCCACAACATCAACAGTTCGGACCACGAGGAGATCGCCAGGTTGAACGGACTTGGGTTCAATGAAGATTTTTAAAGAATATGCGCTACTATATCATAGCCGGAGAGGCGTCCGGGGATCTGCACGGATCCAATCTTATGCGGGGGCTTTACGCTGAGGACCCCGAGGCTGACATCCGCTTCTGGGGCGGAGGGCTTATGGATGCCGTCTATAAGGAGCATCAGCAGGGAACCGGCCTCGTGAAGGACTACAAGGATGGGGCTGTCATCGGCTTCACCCAGATTCTGCTCCACGTCAGAGCCTTCGCCAAAAGGTTCACGGACTGCACCACGGACATCCTCCGCTGGAAGCCGGACGTGGTGATTCTCATTGACTATCCCGGATTCAACTTCCGTGTCGCCGAGTTCGCCCACAAGGCCGGATTCAAGGTCTTCTACTACATCGCCCCTAAGGTCTGGGCCTCAAGGGAGAGTCGTGTGAAGAAGCTCAAGGCGTTCGTGGACAAGCTGTTCATCGTGTTCCCGTTCGAGATCCCGTACTTTACTGAGAAAGGCGTTGACTTTATATATAAAGGTAATCCGCTGATCGATGCGATCGACAATTCTGAGGCCTTCAAGGAGACCCGTGAGGAGTTCCTGGCGAAGACGGGGCTGCCTGACAGGCCGATGATCGCCCTCCTGGCCGGATCCAGAAACGGCGAGATCAGCTCGATGATGCCGACCTTTATGGAATTTGCCGACAGGCTGCATTCCATCCCTGAATATTCAGAATACCGCTTCGTCGTGGCGGCTGCTCCGGCCCGCTCGGAGAGCGACTACACCAAGTACATAAGGGGGCGTGAATATGTCAGCGTGGTCTTCGGCCAGAGTTATGCCGTGATGCGTTACGCCAAGGCCGCGGTGGTCAATTCCGGCACGGCTTCGCTGGAATGCGCGCTGATCGGGACTCCGCAGGTGGTCGCCTATAAGGGTTCGGATCTTAACTTCCAGATAGCCAAGTCGATAATAAAGATCCAATATATCAGTCTCGGCAATCTGATTCTTGACCGGATTTGTTTCCGGGAGCTTCTCCAGTACTATTTCACGCCGGAGAACGTGCTGAACGAGGTCCGGAGGATGATCGAGGATGAGGAGTATCGTTCCACGATGCTGTCCGGCTATCAGGAGATCCGTGACGCTCTCGGTGGAGAGGGCGCTTCGGCTGCTGTGGCAAGAGCGATGATTGAAGAATTAAGAAAGTGACCAAAGAATAGGATATTAACACATTGAATATGAAAAGAATAGCATTGATCGCATTGATGATTGTGGCCGGAACCGTGGCTGCATATTCGCAGACAGAGCAACAGCTGCCGACGGAAATTTACGTTGAAGGCGCGAAGAACCATGTCCAGGGAATCGCCTACGACAGCTCCGCCGGCAACATGTGCTTCTCTTTCACGACCAGCTTCATCAAGACGGACATGGAAGGAAAGGTTGTGGGTTCAATAGACAGGATCCAGGGACATCTTGGAGCGATGACATTCAATCCTTCGGACAGAAAGGTTTACGCCTCTCTCGAATGTAAGGACGATGTCATCGGAGCCGGACTTTCCTCTTTCGCCAAAGGCAGGTCGATGTTCTACATCGCGATCATTGACGTTGACAAGGTCACGGAGGTCGGCATGGATTCCGAGGACAATGACGCTTTCCGCATCGTCTGTGTCAAGGACGCCACCAGGGATTACCACATGACCGGCTTCGCTGACAAGGGCTACGAGCATTACTATGGCTGTTCCGGAATCGACGGCGTGACGATCGCCCCTAAGCTCGGCAAGAAAGGTGGAAAGAATTACCTCTATGTGGCTTACGGCATCTACGGCGACAAGGCCCGCAACGACAACAACCATCAGGTGTTGCTTCGCTACGACATCAGGAAGCTTAATGAATATGCCGGCAAAGTCAAGTTCGGAGACTTCTACGGTGAAGGACCGGCAAAACCATTGAGCAAGTATTTCGCCTACACGGGCAACACGAACTGGGGCGTGCAGAATCTGGCCTACGATGCGGAGACGGGGAAGATGTTCATGGCTGTGTACAAGGGCCGTAAGGAGATATTCCCGAATTATGACATGTTTGTGTTCGATGTCGCTGAGAAGCCGGTCAAAAGGCAATTGGCCGGGGTTCTTTACGACAGGACAAAGCATCCGGTGATCGGATCGTCGGAGAATCCGGTTCCAGGCTTTTACTTCAAGTACGGGGCGACAGGAATATGTCCGGTCGGGAACGGGTTGTTCTATTTCGCCGAGCCTGGCAAGAACGCTGCCGGAAAGCAGTACTCCAGAACCCATCTTTACCGCTGGACCGGTGATCCGGACAACCCGTTTGAGAGATTGTAGTGCTGCCTAAGCCACAAAACATCTAAGTGCTGATCCGGTAAATTTGTTGGTAAATTTCATCGCAGGGTAGTAAATTTCGTGTGTCTGACGAAATCTACTACCCTGCTTTTATTGTCCATTGGAAGGTGTTGTCTAAATTTACGATTGAATTTTAACACAACACCTTATGACAAGTTTTTTAGAAAGGGTCGGCGTCGGGATTGTTCTGCCCCTGTGTCTGTTGATGTCCTTCGGATGTGCGGACTATTCCCCGGACATCGACAACATCCACAAGAGGCTTGACGCCATGGAGGACAACCAAATCGCCACCATCGAGAGTCAGGTCGTCTCGGTCAACTCCTCGATTTCCAATTTTGAGAAGGCCGATGCGGATCTGAAGGAAATGATCGCGAACCTTCAGAAGGCAGCTGGGAAGTTTGAGAAAGCAATCTCGGAGAACGGGGAAAGCATCTCCGCATTGAAGACCGGCCTTGAGAAAGCGGTCGAGGATCTTAAAAACAGCGACAGGGCGGACAAGGAATATGTCCTTGACTCCCTCGGCAAGGCCAAGGCCATGCTGCTTGCGTTGCTGGAGTCGGAGAAGACCGAGTTGAATGGCAAACTGACTTCAATCAACAACACCATCTCGTATCTTCAGAAAAAGGATGCCGAACTTGAGAAGAAAATTTCGGATTTGAGAATCTACATCGACAAGGAACTGAAGGAGACCAAGGACTGGGCTAATGCGACATTCATGACTTTGGACCAGTATAACGCCATTGTGGACCAGCTCGGCGGGATCGAAGGCGAGATAGCTGGCCTCAAAACCTCGATAACTAACCTTGAGACCCGTCTGACGGAGAAATATTCAAAGGATCTGAAGACAGCGTCGGATGGAGTGAAGTCAAGGCTTGGCGAGGAGGTCGATGGTCTGAATGACAGGATCGACAAGGTGGTCTCTGACATCACCAAGGCCTACACCGACGCCATCGCCACTTTCCGTGAGGAAATGGAAAAATGGTGGAACGAAAGCCTGAAGAAAGCCATCGATGACAGCGAGGCCTCTATGAAATCGTGGGTGAACAGCACTTTGGACGGCTACTGGACGATCGCCCGGACCAAGGATTCCCTCAAGGCGCTTAATGATGACATTGAGAATCAGCTTGAGGCGCAGAAAAAACTGTTGAATGATTTGATCAGTGAAAACGCGGGGGATATTACTGCTCTTGAGGACAGGTTGAAGAAAGTCAATGATGACCTTAAGGCGTTGGCGGATCGTTTCCCGGTCTTCACGTCTGACTTGAACAAGGCGAAGGAGGATCTTACCATTGCCTACAAGAAAGCAATCAAGGATGCCATCACTGATTTCAAGGGTGTTTTTGAGGCTACGATCAAAGCTCGTGTTGATGCCGCGTATGACAGTTTCACGAAAGCATTTTCGACAAAAGAGGCTGAAATGAGGAGGGTGATGGCTTCTATCAATAGCGATCTCGCTTCCCTTGATTTCGCTGGCCTTATTTCCTCCTTTGACTCCGTGATGCAGTCTCTGGCGTTTGTCCCGACGAGCGATGACGGGAGTGTGATTCTCTCCTACAACGTCGAGTCTTTGGAAAAGACCATCGATGTCTCTCTGGAGATCCGCCCTGAGCGGCTGCTGTCCTCAATAGGAGCCGCCGATGTGTCGGCGTATGCGTTGCTCACAAAGACAAGGGCTTCGGTCGGGGATGAGGTCGCTCTGAAAGTTCAGAGAATCACCAAGGCAAAGAACGGAGTCCTGAATGTCAGGATTGAGCCCGGGGTACTGTTGGATGACTTTATTGCAGGACGAGTCTCCGCCGGTTTCAGGGTCGTTGTCCGTGACGTTTCCACACGGTTCACTCCTTTGAAAGTCGCGAAAATAAGACCGCCTTTGATCCAATATACCACAGTGTCCGGAAGAATGGTTGAGATTTCTTCATATTTATCAGCCTTTGACGCGAATAAAAATAAGTTGGGCATAGTGCACACCAAGTATGGAGAAATCGGCTTTCACGGAGAGGTTGACAAAGTGAACCTTTTTTGGAGTTATAGTGATAAGGAATCTGCTGACTTGAAGACAATCAAGCTCCTCAAGAAAGTAAAGCCTGATTACTATATATATTTTAGAGGCTGTAATCTTCTTGAAGAGGCGGATCTTGAGTTATTGGACGTGTCGGCGGTCACTAATTTTCAACATTCCTTTTATAATTGTAGGAAGCTGACTACAAAATCGTTGAAGATCTCATCCTGGAAGCCTCAGAACCTTGAATTTACCAACTATACATTCTATGGATGCTCAGGGTTGACTTCCTTGGATTTGTCCAAATGGAAAATGGATAAGGTGATTAGCGTGCCTGGAATGTTCAATGGATGTTCATCTCTTGAAACTTTGGATTTGTCCGGTTGGAATTTGGAGAAAGCGAACTGGCACAATGTGACTGATAATGGAAAAGAAGAACGCTGTATGTTCTATGGTTGTAAGAAATTGAAGACCATCAGAATGGTAGGCTGCAGCAAAGCCACTAAGGATCTGGTCAAGCGTGATCTTAAGGTGGCCGGCATAAACCCTACGATCGTGACAAATTAACCCTAAAATGGAAGAATCAATGAGTTTAAGAAGAATATTACCGGCTCTTCTGAGCGTGATCCTGCTGGTGTCCTCCGGATGCGCTGACTACGATGCTGAGTTCAAGCGTGTGGATGACCGCATCGATGAAATCGAGAACAACCGCATCCCGTCCATCGACAAGCAGCTCGAAAAGATAAACGCTTCACTTCCGGAGTTGGAGCGGACAGATTTGGAAATCAAGAAGATGATCGAGTCCTTGGACAAGACCGCCGATGATCTTCGCAAAGACATCGGTGAGAACGAGAACCGCGTATCCGAAGTTCGCTCTGAACTCGAAAAGGCTGTGAAGGAACTCCAGGACAGTGACAAGACCAACAAGGAGGAACTGATCACTGCCATCAATGAATCCAAGGCTACCGTCTTGGCCAACCTTGAGGCGATGAGGACGGAAATGCAGGGCAAACTGTCCGACATAGATGAGATGATCTCTGATCTGAAAGATAAGGATCAAGAATTGGAGAAACAGATTTCTGTTCTCAAGACCTATGTTGATGATGAATTGAAAGGCATCAGGGACTGGGCCACAGCCACATTCGCGACGTTGGAGCAGTATAATGGTATTGTGGAACGGATTGGAGGGATCAACACGGAGATGTCTGAACTGAAGAAGTCTTTGTCTGACCTTGAGACCCGCCTGACAAACAAGTTCGACGAGGATTTGAAAAAGGCGGTCAGTGACCTTGAGTCAAAAATCGGAGAGGAAGTCTCCGGTCTTAATGACAGGATAGACAAAGAGGTATCAGATCTTACACAGGCTTACACATCGGCTATAGCCAAGACTCGCGCAGAGATTGAAAGCGCATGGACGGAAAAGGTTAAGACCTCTCTTGAGGAATTGGAAAAGTCCCTTAAACTCTGGGTGAACGAGAAACTTACGGCCTATTGGACGATTGAGGAGACAAAAGCGGCTCTTGAGGCTCAGAAAAAGGATCTTGAAAACCAGTTGAAGGCTCAGGAAGCCTATCTGAAAGAATTGATTGACGCTAATGCGGGAGAGATCAAGGACCTGAAAGAGGCTCTGACAGAGACAGAGAACGCTCTTGCGGACAACGCCAAGAGCCTGGAGGACTTGTTCTCGGAGCTTGAGCAGGCAAAAAAGGACATCAAGGCTGCTTATGAGGCCGTGATAAAGGATGCCATCACATCGTTGGAGGGCATTCTTGACGATGAGCTTGATGACGAGATAGAAAGCCTCAACAACAGCATTGACGAGAGAGTCGAGGCATTGGAGTCAAGGATTGAGAAATGCAAGGATGACTTGGCTTCGATAATAAAGGATGTTGAGGACGCGCGGACTAAGATAAGAAACGTGATATCATCGTTTGTATATTTCCCGACATATTCAGATGGATCGGTTGAGGTCTTCTGTGAAGGTGTCAAGAAGTCTCTGACATTGAAATTCGAGGTCCGTCCGTTCTCTGCCGCCGAGGCTCTGAATGTAGGCAATGTGTCGATCCTCACTCAAAGCGTGGAGCCAAAAGATGATGTTATTTCTCTTAAGTTGAACGGAATCACAAGCACCGGGAACGGCATCGTTCTGATGGACATAGATGCTTCCGACCTTCCTCTCATCTTTACAAATGGTTCTAGAAAGTTCAACGTTCTGGTGTCAATAAAGGATGCTTCCAAAGGTTGGGATATGATTTCCGGTTTTATTCCTATTGTCCCTGTTGTGGTGACAAACCCTTAAGAAAAAGACTTGTATGACTGTTAACATTAGAGAAAAATGAAAGAATATATTGGAAAAATAAGACTGGTCTTGATGAGTGTGGGTCTTGCCGCAGCTTTCGGCTGCGCGAACTATGCTCCGGACCTTGATGAGATTCATGAGGATCTGAACGGAAAGGATGCGTGGGTCACATCCATAAACCAGCAGATTGAGAAGATCAACACTTCCATTCCGAAGTTGGAGCAGACCGACAAGGACATGAAGGACATGATCGGTTCCCTGGAGGAGACCGCCGGCGATCTCAGGAAAGCTATCACGGAGAATGGGAAACGGATTTCAGCAGTGAAGTCCGACCTTGAGAAAGCGGTGGAAGAATTGAGGAAAAGCGACAATGCCAACAAGGAAGAACTTATCAGGGCAATAGAACAAGCCGAAAAAGAGGTTCTTGTGACTCTTGAGACAATGAAGTCTGAGATGAACGTGAAATTGTCAGACATAGGCGGCGCGATCTCCGACCTGAAAAAGAAAGATGCGGATTTGGAAGGCAAGATCTCGGATTTGAAATCGTATGCCGGAAAAGAATTGAAAGGCACTGAAGATTGGGTCAAGGCCACTTTCGCGACTTTGGAACAGTACAATGACATCGTGGAGCAAATCGCTGGCATTGATATCGAAATCGCCGGATTGAAGACCTCAATGACTGATCTTGAGGAGCGTCTGACAAAGAACTTCACAGAGTCGTTGAACAAGACTGTCAGCGATCTGGAATCAGCTGTCGCTGACGAGGTCGCCGGGTTGAATGACAGAATCTCAAAAGAGGTTGCTGATCTGACAAACGCTTTCACCGAAGCCCTCTTAAAAGCCCGGAACGAGACTGAGGCAGCCTGGGAAAAGAACCTTAAGGATTCGGTGAATGATTTGAAGTCATCCCTTGAGTCTTGGGTGAATGATAAAATTAAGGCTTACTGGACGATTGAGGAAACGAAGGCGGCCCTTGAGACTCAGAAAAAGGCTCTTGAAGGTCAATTGCTTGTGCAGAAAACCGCTTTGGAGGAAATGATCAAGGCAAATTCGAAAGACATCGAGGATTTGAAGGCGGCCTTGGCCGTGACCAATAAGGCGATTGAGGACAACGCGAAGGAGATCGAAGGCTTAAAGTCGGATTTGGATGAGGTCAAGTCTGAGGTCAAAGAGGCGTATGAGAGAGCCATCAGAGATGCGATAGCCTCCCTGCGAAATGAGTTGTCTGCGGACATCACGGCAGCGATCAATGATGCGGACAGTAAGGTTCAGGGCGAGATTGATCGAATGAGTTCGGAAATCCGGAAGATGGAGAAATCTGTCAGCAACAAGATAACACAGGCTCAGAATGCTGTCAACAAGGTGCTGTACAGAATACAGTCTTTGGTTTATGTCCCTTATACCGAGGATGGAGTAGCTGTAGTGACAAGATATGGCTCGGGTTCCATTGTGAAATTCGTGACGTTGGAATTCGAGGTCCGGCCTTCCTCCGCGCTGTACTATCTGAAAAAGGATAACATTAAGATAACGGCGCATTATCCGAATAATGAACAGAAGGATCTTTACATAAATAATGACAATGACTTTAAGGTGTATGGCGGTTATATTGTCATCAAGGTGAACGCCACCTACATCTCTGATTCGTTTGTGCGGGGCGAGATGGCAGCCTTCGCCAGAGTCCACATCGAGAACGAGACGATGGGCTGGAATCTGTCGTCTGAATATATTCCTTTGAGGATGGCTGAATGAGCGGTTGAGAGCAACACTTTGATTGATGAATAATAAACAACTTCGACTTCATTCCTCTTAGTAAGCGTTTAAAAATAAGTTGAACTAAATTTTGTGTCAGATTTATGAGGATAGATTTCTTTTGGAAGAAGGAGTGTGCCGGTGGCACATGACTGATGAGAAAAGAAATTTAGACCATAAAGATATACAAATTGTTCAAGTTATTTTTTAATGATTACTTAAAGTCGTGGATGGCGCTTTGGAGCCGGACATGATCAACGGTCATGTGTATGTCGAGATGGGCGACGGCCTGAAATGGGCCACCTGTAACGTGGGCGCGGACAAGCCTGAGGAAGTCGGGGCGCTTTTCGCCTGGGGCGAGACGACACCGAAGGCCACGTATTCACTGGACAACTAAAATGGAACAAGGATGGGAACTACACCAAGTACAATTCCACAGACGGCAAGCAGATTCTGAGCAAAGAGGATGATGCCGCCATCGCCAACCGGGGAGGGACTTGGCGTACTCCGACCAATAATGACATCTTTAAACTTTAGGATTATTGTAAGTGTACATGGGATGATGCAAGAAACGGCTATGTCCTGACAAGTGAATCTCCTGGTTATGAAGGTAACACCCTCTTCTTCCCGTCACCGGATTATAATCCGACCATTTACAAGGGATTGTACTGGACCTTATTTGTGAATGTGAATAGGCATGTGGAAAAGCGGATGTTTTTTCCATGATCAAGAGCAATGGAATGGTTGGACTCTCATCAGCCCCTCGCCACCTCGGTCTGCCGATCCGTCCTGTGTCGTTTTAGTGCATGCGGTCAACCTCGGAGCCGTCGGCGACAAGGCCTGTCGGAGTGACGGGGATCAGCGTTTCATGACGCTTAGATCCACAGGCCCCGGAACGCCTTTCACGACGGCCTTGTCGGTGAACTGCCAAAAGGTCCAGCCGTCGAAGTCCGGCCTGTCCTTCTCGTAGTGGGCTATCCAAACAGGATAGTTGTCCGTGATCCTCTTGCTGAGCCAGTCACGGGCAAAGGAAGATCCCGTGTAGACAATAGGCTTTTTACCGTAGTGACCCTCAATGGTTTCCAGCCATTTGAGGGCCTCTTCGTTCAGTTTCTTCATCGACCCGCCCCGATGTATGGTCTCGATGTCTAGAACCGGAGGCAAGTCCTTGAATCTCAGGTCGCCAACCGTCTTGATGAATAGCCTTGCCTGAGCCTCGCCGTCCTTTGAACTCCTGAAGAAGTGGTACGCGCCTCTTCTAAGGCCAGACCTGCCGGCGTCCTGCCAGTTCCTTTTGAAATCCTTGTCCACCATCGACACCCCTTCCGTAGCCTTTATGAACACGAAACTGACAGGCCTGATGTCTTTAGCCAGATGGTGATCACGGATTGTTTTTCCACGTTTGTCCGTCAGCACGTAAAGGGAATCCCAAACGATGTCGCCGGCGTTGTGGTGGGAGATGTCGATTCCGTAGCGCCAGTCTCCTGGCGGAACCTTGGCCCCTGTCTCGTGTCCGCCTCCGCCACCCTGGCTGATGAACATAACCGCCAGAGCCAGAATGACTGACGCGGCGATGCCGACAGCCGTCCAGACTCCTATATTCACTTTCTTGGGCTTCCTCTTTTTCCTCCGGGGACGTTTTGCCGGTGATGTCCTGGCTTTCTGTGCGCCGGCCTTTTTCCTGGCGGCTGAACCCTGAATATTCTTGTTTTTCGCCTCTGGCATATTCATAAAATCCTTGAAACCGCGGCGACCGTGGCCACCGCCTCACAAAATTAATGAATATTTCTGACTATCTTTGTACGCAGTATATTTAAAGGACTATGAACTGGTTCATCGAGATATTCACGGAACCGTCTTATATTCAGGCGATTCTCGTCCTGTCGCTGATTTGCGTCGCCGGCCTTCTTTGCAACAAGATCAAGATAAAGGGGGTGAGCCTTGGCGTGACGTTCGTTTTTTTCGCCGGGATTGTTGTCGGGCACTTCGGGCTCAGCGTTGATCCCCGTATGCTGGCGTTGGCGCAGAACTTCGGCCTTGTGCTCTTTGTGTTCACCCTTGGCCTGCAGGTCGGCCCGAGTTTCTTCCCTTCGCTGAAGAAAGGAGGCATCAAACTGAATATCCTGGCGTTCGCCGTGCTTCTGGTAGGCACTTTGATGACGTTGGGAATAAGTAGATTATGCGGAATATCGCTGCCTGTGGCGACCGGACTTCTCACCGGTGCGGCGACCAACACCCCGATGCTTGGAGCGGCGCAACAGACTCTGCTTCAGACCGATCCGGGGGCAGTGGATGTCTCCAACCAGATGGCCACCGCCTGCGCCGTGGGCTATCCTTTCGGCGTGATCGGTGTGATCCTTTGCGTGGTGGTCCTTTCGGTCATATTCCGTAAGAACCGCGGCCCAAAGGACACGCACAACAACCAGACATTCATCAACGAGTTCAGTGTGAGCAATCCGGCTGTATTCGGCAAGACGATCCGGGACATTATGAAGGACGCACACATCAGAATTGTAGTGTCAAGGGTTTGGAAATATGGCGGTGAAGGCCGCGGGCAGGTGATAATCCCGGACGGGGACACCGTGCTTGAGGAAGGGGAGCATGTGCTTGTGCTGACCCGTGAGAAGGACGCCGGGGCTGCCGAGCAGCTCTTCGGAGAGAAGGTCGTTAAGGATTGGAACAAGAAGGACATCGACTGGAACCATCTGGACGGAATGCTTGTTTCCCGTCATATATTCGTGACCAAGACGAGCGTCAACGGGGCGAAACTTGGGGATCTGCATCTGCGTAACGTTTACAGAATCAACATCACAAGGGTTAACCGCGCGGGTATCGACCTGCTGCCGTCCCGTGACCTCAGACTTCAGATCGGAGACAAACTGACGATCGTAGGAGAGCAGAAAGCGATTGACCGTGTGGCGGAGGTGCTTGGTAATCAGGAGAAAGAGCTCCGTAATCCGAATCTGCTGTTCATTTTCATCGGACTTATGCTCGGATTGATTCTGGGCAGCCTTCCGATTTCCATTCCGGGAATGAGTGTCCCGATCCGTCTCGGGATCGCCGGCGGCCCGATCCTGATCGGCATCCTGATGGGGGCGTTCGGCCCGAGGATCCACTTGACCACCTACACGACGCACAGTGCGAATCTGATGCTCAGGCAGTTCGGTTTGACGATCTATCTGGCCGGATTGGGACTCAGCGCAGGGCCGGACTTTTTCGAGACTGTCTTGAGACCGGAAGGCTTGCTGTGGATCGGGATCAGTGTGTTCTTGGCCATTGTGCCGGTGCTGCTTGTCGGCTTTGTCGCCGCTAAATTCTGCAAGACGGACTATTCGGAGAATGTCGGGATGCTGTGCGCCTCTATGGCCAATCCTATCGCTCTCAACTATGCGCTTACAACTGTCGATGACGACGAGCCGTCCGTTGCCTATGCCACTGTCTATCCGATGGAGATGTTCCTCCGTGTCATTTCCGGGCAGGTGATGATGCTGCTTTAGAACGAATGAACCTGTAAATGTCCGGCAGGATGAGTACCGGCGAGGTGCAGAGGAGAATCCAGCCCCAGTCGGAGAGCGGAAGCGGGGAGACCTCGAAGAAGGCTCCGAAGCAGTTGACGATCAGGAACTGGCCGGCCAGGATGATTCCGGCGACCCAAAGACATCCGTAGCAGGCGGAAGCCTTGAATCTCTTATGGTTTAAGAAGAAATCAAGAATATCCTGAAGGACGCTACCATTAGTCTTGAAGTATCTGGCGTTGAACAGGTTCCAGAACTGAAGCAGCACAAATGTCGTGAAGAACACACCCAGTTCATAGCCGGAAAGATGTGCCTTGGTGTGGGCTGAGAACGCTCCGCTGAAGAACTCTCCGATAACATTCCAGTGAAGCAGGTCGGCGACAGAATTGAGGTCCATTCGCCAGAGAAGTTGCCAGAGAAGAGCCAGATATGCAAAGAATAATATTCCCGTGAAAGCTATCCGCTTTCCCATCCGTCGGTCGATGATGTGGCTTTTCTGGTCGCGTGGTTTGTCTTCCATAACCCGGCGGTCAGGCGGCAGGGATGACAGGGCCATCGCGGCGAATGTGTCCATTATCAGATTGACCCACAGCATCTGCGTGACGGTTAGCGGTGAGTCCAGTCCGATGAACGCTCCGAGCAACACAATCAGACAGGCGCAGACGTTGATCGTCATCTGGAACAGGATAAAACGCTTGATATTCAGGTACAACGAGCGTCCCCACAGGATGCCTTTGCCTATGCTGGAGAATGAGTTGTCGATGATCGTCACGTCGCTGGCCTCTTTCGCCCTTGCAGTACCGTCACCCATCGAGAGTCCCACCTGGGCCTTTTTCAGAGCGGGAGCGTCGTTCGTTCCGTCGCCTGTGACAGCCACGACTTCGCCCATCTCCTGAAGCAGGGTGACGAGACGGACTTTGTCCTCGGGGCGTGCCCGTGAGAGAACCCTTAGATCTGGGATCACTTCTTTTTTTAGATATTCATCACTCTTGGCTGCGAACTCGGGGCCGGTGATGGTCAGAGGATTGGTCTCGTTGGCGCCGATGATTCCGGCCTGACGGGCTATCTCGCTGGCGGTAAGAGCGTTGTCCCCGGTCACCATAATCACCCTCACCCCGGCGTGGCCGGAGCAGGTGTCGATCGCCTGGCGCACATCGTCCCTTATCGGGTCTGCGATGCCGACAATGCCGATGAATATGACCTTGGAGTCTTCCGCTGACATATTCCTGATGGCAAATCCCAAGGTGCGCATTCCTTTAGACTGCCAAGTGGCCAGTGTGTCGAGTACGCTTTCCTTGGACGGGCCGCCGTCAATGACCTCGGAAGTCTCCAGCAGAAGCTCCGGCGCGCCTTTGATGAAGAGATATTCATAGCCGGTCGCTGGATCAATCGCTTCCGTGCTCATTTTCTTCCTTTCAGTCGAGAACGCTTCTTGGTTCAGAATCTTGTAGGCGTTCCGGCGTTCGGAATAGTCTATTCCCTTACCGCGAAGCCAAAGCAACAGCGCCCCTTCCGTCGGATTGCCTATAGCGCGTGGCTCGCCATTCTCCGAAATGTTCAGCGCCGCTGTGGAGTTCACGGCTATGCTGTCCGCGACAAGGCTTTCATCGACTCCCCAGAACTCGGACTCCACCACGCTCATTCTGTTCTCGGTCAGCGTTCCGGTCTTGTCCGTACAGATGACCGTCGTCGCCCCGAGAGTCTCGCAGGCGTGAAGCTTGCGCACCAGATTCTTCTCTTTCAGCATCTTACGCATACTCAGCGCAAGACTGATCGTCACGCTCATCGGCAGTCCCTCCGGTACCGCCACGACAATCAGCGTCACGGCGATCATCAGCGAGTTGAGCGCCACCCGGATAATTTCGATGAATGAATATGTCCCAGCGTCATTCGTGAGGAAGAATATGCTCATCCTTCCGACCACGATCAGCGCCGCGATGATGTAGCTGGCGTAGGTGATCCACTTGGCGAGTTGGTTCAGCTGGGCGTTCAGAGGAGTCTCAACCTCAGGCTCTTCCTGTAATATTCTTGCGCCTTTCCCTTCCTCGGTTTCCGTGCCGACAGCCGTGACTTGATAAGTCGCGCTGCCCTCGATCACGGTCGTGCCTCGCAGCAGAAAGTTCTCTGGATAAGTGCTTTCTTCCTTTTTGCCATCAGATTCGGTCCTCTTTTTCGTGAAAGGCTCGCCGGTGAAGTTCGACTCATCTATGATCAGGTTCCGGTCGCGGAACAGAATCCCGTCCGCCGGAACCTCGTCTCCGTTCTCCAGCACCACGACATCCCCGACACAAACATCGCTTTTCGGAATCTCATAGGTCTGCGGAAGTATGTCGTTCCTGTCTTTCAGGCGCAGCACCTTGACCGGCCTTTCGTCCTTGGCCTTGTTCAGAATCTTGAACTCCTTCTCCGCCTTGACCTCGAAGATGAATCCGATTCCTGTCGCCAGAATTATCGCCACCAGCACCCCCAGTGGCTCGATCAGGCACGATGCGTCCCTTCCTGAATATGCAATCTCATATCTTGACACTCCAAGCGACAGCCCCAGCGCCACCAGCAATATGATGATGATTGGATCCTTGAACTTCTCCAGATATGCCTTCCAGAGAGGTTCCTTCTCAGCCTCCGGAATGACGTTCCGTCCTTTCCCCTCGATCACTTCCACTGAGTCTCCGCACAGATAACTTATTGTATTTGTGCTATTTTGCGTCTCACAGTTCTGGAAATATCCCGTAACCTTACCGTTGTTTTCCTTAGCCATAATCCTATAACTCTTACTTGGAGTCCGCTAAGATAACGCTCATTCCAGACTCTTCCGCCAGGAATCCAACCGTTTGGAAAATAAACACACTACTTGACAACAATGTCGCTGTATTGTCTCCTGAAATCAATATCCCGTGATTGGTTTAAAATGTGGCTGAACTGTAACTCCTTGATGACCATATTGTTGTGTAATCCTGCCCTCTCGTATTGGCTGGCAGTAATCTGTAATAGATTGAAATTCAGTATGATGCGTCCAACGGCTACTTAAGAGAGTGCCAGAAAGCAGTCTCGGTAAGAGGCTTGGTGCTTGTGGAACCTAAGGTAGAGGTGAAAAGCGATGGACTGGCCGACACTGAGTAGGTTTGGGAATCGGTGTCGAAACGGACCGTAAAGTGCTCCGGATTAGCGAGTTTCCTGGCGGAAGCGAAACCGGAGTTGATGTAGGTCTTCAGCGAACTGCGGTGCTGGAGGATGCTCTGGATATATTCAAGGAAATTCTTCTTCTGGCAGTCCTTGGTCGAAAGCGTGCGGTAGATTGTGATCGTGTCGAGGATGATCCGGGCATATTCATCAGCCTTGCCGGCGAGATATTCATTGAAACGCGGAAAGTCGAAATCGCCGGATGAGGTGAGATATTCATTGATGTCCAGTGCTTTGAGAAATGAGACGGCTTTGTTGAAGTCGGTTTGGGAGATTCCTTTGTGGCCGCGGCTCAGAAGAAGCACGTAGAGGGTTTTCGCCTGAGGGGCGGATTTGAACCTGATGATCTCGCCCGAGCCGAGGATGAAGTCGCCTTTTGAGTTGATGCTGATGGGGTTGGTGATTTTCGCCTCTGAACTGAGATAGTCGTACAGGAACTTGTAGTAGCCTTTGTAGGAGAGGAGGTCGCGGCGCTCGTCGAAGCGGGAGACGAATGCCAGGATTCGTTTTTTGACCTCGGATGAGATGTCTATGCAGAGGAAATCCACCGTGCGGCGCATCGTGTCGCTGTCGTCAAGAATATGGCTGTCCCTGATTTTGACGAGCAGGAACGCTTGGTACGGAATCCGCTCAGGATCAATGTTGAACCTTGAAAGGATGAGGTGGTAGAAGGTTCTGGTGTCGAGGGTCGCCAGTGATTCCTTCAGATTGTTCAGTTTGATTTTGTCTCCGGCCGGCACGAGGTATTCCATCGAACGCTGGAGAAGCCCGAATTTGTCATCGTCCTCAAGATGTTGCCCGAACTCTCGAATAATGTCCGGAAGGTAGAAAAACTCGATTCCGATGTCGCCGAATGCCTTTGAAATGAGTAAGTTGTCGTATTTGTCATCGAGAACCAGATGCGCCGCTTCCGAAGTTTGGCCTTCAAGAAAGACGATTTGCTTTTCAGGCGCTTCGGATTCGGCTGCGTCCGCGGACAGAATCCTGCACCAGTCTCTGGATCCGCTGTCGCAAGACATTGAGATTGAGGACAACAGAAGATTCTCCTCGAAGTCGATGTCGTTGTCCGAGCACATTATCTCGTTGAAAAGGTTGATGATGCGCCTTGTCGGCTCTTCCTCAAGATTCTTGAGACAATCCACTGCACTCTCCAAAGACAGGTAGTGTGTAAGATCCAGCTCCTCCTGATCAAGCCCAAGCCCGGACTGCAATTTGTCCAGCACCGCGACCTCTTTCGAGTGGATCCGGTCGTCCGCTTTCACCAACTCAACCGCAAGTTTCATTACCGCCCGCCGCTGAGTCGCGCTGAGCTTTATGGAATCCAAGTTTAGCATAGTGTGTCAAACATAATGCTTTTATACCGGAAATCCAAATGATGGCTTTCTTTATAAAGGTAATTTTATTACATTTGTAAGGTTGGAGTCGCGCATTGGCGGGGAAACTGCCGATGTGACGGTGAAAGCACGGTAGGTACTATTTTAATATTCATGGATTATGGAACTTAAAGGATCGAAAACTGAGGAGAACCTGCGGACGGCGTTCGCGGGGGAGAGCCAGGCTCACACAAAGTATTTGTATTATGCGTCGAAGGCTGCGAAGGACGGCTATGTGCAGATAGGCAAGCTGTTCGAGGATACGGCCAAGAACGAGAAGGAGCACGCCAAGATCTGGTTCAAGCTTCTGCACAACGGCGGGGTGCCTTCTACGGAGGAGAACCTTGCGGACGCCGCGGCAGGGGAGAACTACGAGTGGACCGATATGTACGCCGGGTTCGCGAAGACCGCGAAGGAGGAAGGGTTTGACGAGATCGCGTTCCTGTTCGAGAAGGTCGGGGCGATCGAGAAGACCCACGAGGAGCGCTACAGGAAACTGTTGAAGAATGTGCAGGATGCGGTGGTGTTCTCCAAGGACGAGGACATGATCTGGGAGTGCTCTAACTGCGGCCACATCGTGATCGGCAAGAAGGCACCGGAGGTCTGCCCTGTCTGCAAGCACCCGAGAAGTTATTTCCAAATCAAGGCTGAGAACTATTAAAATTATCGAATATGAAGAAAATCATCATTGCCGCGGCGGTGGCGCTTGTCTCTATTTCTGCAAACGCGCAGCCAAAGCCGGCTCAGCCTGAGGCCGAGTACAAGTTCACCGTTGTGAAGGAGAACCCTATCACATCTGTCAAGAACCAGTACCGTTCCAGTACCTGCTGGTGCTTTTCGGCACTCGGATTCCTTGAGTCAGAGGCCATAAGAATCAAGAACATCAAGGACACGACACTCTACCCGGATTTCTCGGAGATGTTCGTTGTCTCGCATTCCTACAAGGACAGGGCTGTGAAATATGTCCGCACTGACGGGCATATCAATTTCGCGGCTGGCTCAGAGGCCGATGATGTTCTACATGTCATTGAGGACTACGGCCTTGTGCCTCAGAGCGCGATGCCTGGACTCCAGCCGCTTCCGATCCACGGAGAGCTCGACGCCACCACGAAGGCTTATGTGGAGGCCATCGCCAAGAATCCTAACAGAACCCTTTCCACGAACTGGAAGAAAGGCTTTGACGCCATCGTGGACAGTTTCCTCGGCGAGACCCCAGAGACATTTGAATATAACGGCAAGAACTATACCCCAGCCTCCTACAGGGACGAGATGGGAATCGTTCCGTCTGACTATGTGACCCTCACTTCGTTCACCCACCACCCGTTCTACACTTCGTTCATCATTGAGATCGCCGACAACTGGAGGTGGGACTCCGCCTACAACATTCCTTTGGACGAGTTCATGGAGGTGATCTACAACGCTATCGACAAGGGTTATACCCTCGCTTGGGGATCAGACGTGAGTGAGAAGGGCTTCACCAGAAATGGAATCGGTGTGCTTCTCGATGATGTTAAGGCGACCACGGGCTCTGATCAGGAGCGTTGGATCGGCAAGGCCGGCGAGAAGAAGGAAGTTGTCGCCGAGTTGCCAAAGGAGGCTTCCGTGACCCAGGAGTCCCGTCAGGAAGGCTTTGAAAACAAGACCACCACTGATGACCACGGAATGCAGATCTTCGGAGTGGCCAAGGATCAGAACGGTACCAACTATTTCATGGTCAAGAACTCTTGGGGAACCGCAAGCAAGTACGGCGGAATCTGGTACTGCTCCGATTCATTCGTCCGCGCGAAGTCGATGGATGTTCTCGTCCACAAGGATGCCCTCTCTAAGGATCTGAAGAAGAAACTTGGAATAAAGTAAATGAATATAATAAGACATATTCCCAACACGATTACCTCTATGAATCTCCTTTGCGGAGTTCTGGGGGTAATCGCTTCTTTGAACGGGCGGCTGGAACTCGGATTCGAACTGATGATCCTTGCCGCTGTCTTTGATTTCTGCGACGGACTGGCCGCAAGGCTTCTGAAGGCATATTCGGAAATAGGAAAGGAACTGGACTCGCTGGCGGATGATGTCAGCTTCGGAGTGCTTCCTGCCGTGATGCTTTACCAGATCAGCGGGGCGGACATTTGGATCCTGAAATATTTGCCGCTTGTCCTCGCCGCTTTCTCGGCGTTGAGACTTGCGAAGTTCAATCTTGACGAGCGTCAGCACGACAGCTTCATCGGGCTTCCTACCCCGGCGGCGGCGATGATCTGCGGATCACTTGCGACCCTTGTGACCGTTCGGCCGGACTGTTTTCTGGCGCATTGGTGCCAGGGACCGGTTTTCATTCCGGTTCTGACACTTATTCTGTGCTACCTTCTGGTCTGCGAGATCCCGATGTTCTCGATGAAGTTCGGTGGCGGAAAGAAAGCCTCTAAACTGGAGGTGGCGAAGCGAATCGCCTTTCTGGTCATCGTTGGACTGGCGGTCATCATCGCGCTTGTCGAACGTTCCCACTGGTCGTTCATATTCCTGACCAGTTTCCTGGGGTACATACTTATCAATCTGGCGATGAGCGACTTGGTCGCCAAAAAATAGCGGATGCGAAAATACGTTATACTTTATGTCCACGGAATGGGCGGGGGCGGTGACAGCCGCATCCCGTCCATTTTGAAGGATAATCTGGGACCTGATTTCGAGGTCATCATCAGGACTTACGATTTTGATCCGGAAATCGCTCAAGGCCAGCTGGCCGCTTGGGCGGAGGAGGTCCGGCCGGAGCTTGTGATAGGGGAGAGTATGGGTGCCACGCACGCCATCGCGCTGAGGGGTTATCCGCATCTTTTCGTTTCCCCGTCACTGAACGCTCCGCGATATTTCATTGCCTTGGCCTGGCTGACTTTGATTCCTGGCGTCACGGCTCTGTTCGACAGGATCTACAGGCCAAAACCGGGTGACCGCCAGAAACTGCATTTCACCTATAAGCCTTTGAAAAAGTGGAGGCGGGTTCTCGGCGACGCTTTGCAAAACACCCCACGCAACGGTGGCAAGGACTATTTCTATGCCTTTTTCGGCACCCGTGACCATTACCGGCGCAGCGGCGTTGTCTCCATCCGCACCTGGAAAAAATACTTCGGCGACGGCACCTGGACCATCTACGACGGCACTCACTTTATGGAGTATGAATATATTCTCTCGTTCCTCATTCCTAAGATCTATGAGGTTTTAGGAATATCGGGTGAATAGTGACCGGTTTTTCACCCGAAAGTAGTCTTGAATGGATTGTGGGGTGAGAAATACTTTACTTTTCACCCGAGCATCTTTGCTGGAGATAGGACTGCATTGATTGCGTGATGTTGGCTGAGGCCGTGACTGGATCAAGGGCCTCGGAGAGAGGCATCCCTTCCGGTGTGATTTGGAGCACGGCATCGAATCCGGCATTGAGAATCTGCTGTCGGTCAGAGACTTGGCCGGCGATCAGGATGACCTTGGGACGATGAACCGGAACAGTATGCGCTCTGACATATTCAAGAACCCCGACAGGTACTTTGCCACGGAGGGTCTGTGCGTCCGCCCGACCTTCGCCGGTGATGACAATGTCGCAGGACTCCAGCTTGCTGTCCAAACCTGAAATGTCCAGAACCTTTTGAATCCCTTGAACCATTGACGCTCCGAGCACTCCGCCAAGCGCCCCTCCGATTCCTCCGGCTGCCCCCGCTCCCGGAATATTCAAGACATCTTTTCCTGAATATTTTGAATAGACTTCGCAAAGCATTGTGAGCCAGACATCCAACGATTCGACCATTTCGGGATCCGCTCCTTTCTGCGGCGCGAACATCCTTGCCGCCCCACCCGTACCACAGAATGGTGCGGAGACATCGTAGAATCCGGTTATCTTGCAGGAATCCAACAACTTGTTTCGTTCCGGGATGTCTATCCCGTGAATGTCTTTGAGAATGACATTGGGGATATTCCTTGAAACGGACTCTTCTCTTGGAGCGGCTCGCTGGACATCCCCGGAAACGAATGAGCCGCTATCGTCCGGCAGAAATCTGTAGCCCAACGCTTGCAGCATTCCGGTCCCGCCGTCGCAGGTGGCGCTGCCGCCAAGACCCAGCCAAATCTCCTCACAGTCATATTCGAGAGCGTCCGAGATCAATTCGCCTGTGCCGTAGGAGGTGGCCAGAAGGGGATTGAGCTCATCCTTGCGAAGGAGGCCAAGTCCGCTGGCAGCGGCGGTTTCGATGATAGCGGTCCTTCCGATGATTCCGTATCTCGCTTTGATGGAACGCCCGAGCGGATCGTGGCAGGAAACCGTCCTGAATGATCCGCCCAGACTCTCCGTCAGAATTGTAGAAAATCCTTCACCGCCATCAGAAACCGGAATGACTTCGGCCTCTCCATCGGCGAATGCTTTAAGAGCCGCCTTCCCGGCCTCGGCCGAGGTCAGGCATCCCTTGAAAGAATCTATGGCGATGATCGCTTTCATAAAACCTTTGGATTACTTGGCTGGACTGTTTTTGTCAGACAGTTCTCCCGGGATATTCCTTTAGCCCGGCCTCCAGCGCGTCGAACGCTTTTTCAAGTTCCGGAACTCCAAGGACGTAGGCCAACCTGATCTGGTCGGCTCCGAATCCAGGAGTCTTGTAGAAGGACTTCGCCGGAGTCACCATCGTGGTCTGGCCGTCAAGTCTGAAATCCGTCAGCATCCATTTCGCAAACTTCTCGGCATCGTCCACCGGAATGCGGGCGATTGTGTAGAACGCACCCATCGGGGTAGGGGAATATACCCCCTCCATCGCATTGAGCCTGGAGATCGCATAGTCACGTCTGGCGACATATTCATTCCTCACTTCCGTGAAATAGGATTGCGGGGTGTCGAGCGCTCCGATCGAGGCGAGCTGGCCGTAAACCGGCGGGCAGAGGCGGGACTGGGCATATTTCATCGCCGCTTCCATCACCTCCTTGTTGTGGGAGACGATGCAGCCGACGCGGCAGCCGCAGAGGTTGTAACGCTTTGAGACTGAATCGACAAGAATGACATTGTCGGCGAGACCGGGTATATTCATCGCCGAGAAACGAGGTTCGTCGGTGTAGCTGAACTCGCGATAGACCTCGTCTGAAATCAGGAAAAGGTTGTGCTTTCTGGCTACTTCTCCGAGCGCGAGCATATCCTCTTTCGAGTACAATGTTCCGGTCGGGTTGCCGGGGTTGCTGATGAGGATGGCTTTTGTGCGTGGTGTCACGAGTTTCTCGAACTCTTCGATCGGAGGGACCTTGAAGCCGCTTTCGATGTCGGTGTGGACCGCTTTGAGAATGATCCCGCTTTCAAAACAGAACGTGTTGTAGTTCGTGTAGAAAGGTTCGATCACGATGAGCTCGTCGCCTTCGTCGCAGGCTATCTGAAGCGCGAGGTTGACCGCCTCGCTTCCGGCCACTGTGATGATGATCTCGGGGACGGAGACCTCGATGCCGATGCTTCGGTAGTATTTCTCTGCCAGTCCCTTGCGCAGTTCCGGCAGGCCCGCCGAATTGGTGTAGGAAACGTGGTCGAGAGTGTTTTTGCGCACCGCCTCAAGGGCGCATTCGGGGGATTTGATGTCAGGTGCGCCGACATTGAGGTGATAGACTTTGATGCCGTCGTTTTGGGCCGCGTCGGCGAACGGCACAAGCTTTCTGATAGCGGAAGCCGGCATCAAGCTCGATTTTTTTGAGACTTTAACCATCTTGTCAAGGAGTTTTATACACAACTAAGTAATCCTTAAAAGATTACTTGATAATCTTTGATTGTCTTTTCGGTCTATATTTCTTTTCTCATCAGTTATGTGCCACCGGCACACTCCTTCTTCCAAAAGAACTATATCCTCTAAAATACTGCCAAATCTTTATCAACTTATTTTTTAAGGCTTACTATCTTCAAAGATAGTGAAGATTTTTTTACCTTTGCAGTCTGAATCAGTTTTAATTTGTCTGAAATGTTTTAAAGGTGAGAAATCTTTAGGCGGACGAATCAAGGCAACGGTTCGGAATTGTACGAATTTAAGAGTGGTCCGGGCGGCTATGCCGTCTGGAAGGTATTTGATAACAGTGAAGAGATTTTTTGCGGTAATATTGTTGGCTCTATCCGTCATTGCGGCTTCCAGCTGTTCAAGGCGGGTTGAAAATGGCTATAGAACAATAGCCTACGTCAATTCCCTCCTGACGGATTCCCTTCCGGAACTGCGGACATTGGCTGAAAGCAACGGCAAATCCTCGGGGACGATAGTTCTGGTCGGCGATCCGTCGGGGTGCCTTCGTCTCAGCGAAAGGATGATGGTCTGTGACGATTTCGACAATATTGACGCGCGGAAAATCAGCGACGGCCTGCCGGACTTTGCGGGGGAGACAATCGTCTCTATCCTGAATTTCGCCGACACCGCCTATATGAACCGGCCTGCCACGAAAGACGGACAGACTGTCTTGCGGGAGTTGACGGTAAACGGCGCGCTCGCCGCTCTCAAAATTCCTTCCCGCTGCAAGATCCTCATCATCTGCAACCCGATTCTTTCTGAATATGGCGGGAGCGATGTCAGCGATCTCTTCGAAAGGATAGGCTGCGATGTCCCGGTAATATGTTCGTCTGACACAACGTTTTCATTCACTGAGGCTTGCTTCCGAAAGATGAGGGAAAGGGACGTTTTCACGCACAACATTGCCTACCCTGTCGCAAGGCTTTATATGGCGGTGCGTGATTCCTTGGATTCCAAGGTGTCCGTCCTTCCGTTCATTGACAGTCTTGTCCCGGCTTCGTACCCAGACACGGTCGGGGTTCTTGCTCCAAACACTTATTATTCCTATGTCGTACAAAATCAGCATTAGTCCGGAGGAAATGGAACAGCTGGAGCCTTCGAGCTTTCCAGGTAAGATTAAGGTCATTGACAACCAAGGCTTTGAGTTTCTCAAGGCCATCAGTTATCTGAGGCGGCAGAAGGTTATCGGTTTCGACACGGAGTCCCGGCCTTGTTTCTCGGCGAACCAGCCGCACTACGGGGTCTCTCTGTTGCAGCTTTCCGGCAAGGAGAGGGCTTTCCTGTTCAGGGTGAAGCTTATGGGCGGAATCCCTAAGTCCCTTCGCAAGATACTGGGTAACAAAGAAATAATCAAGGTGGGAGCAGCGGTCACTGATGATGTCCGCGGATTGAAGAAGCATCACGATTTCGAGCCGAAATCCTTCGTCGATCTCCAGAAGATGGTCTGGGAATATGGCATCAAGGACAAGAGTGTCAAGAAAATGGCCGCGATAATCCTTGGGGTGCGGATTTCCAAGACCCAGCAGCTTTCCAACTGGGAGGCGGATGTCCTCTCGGATTCGCAGCAGGCCTATGCCGCGACAGACGCTTGGATATGCCGTGAGATGTACTACAAGCTGTTGGCCTCGGAGAAGAATCCGTTGACTCCGGAGCAGATGCTTCCAAACCCTCCAAAACACACTGAAAATGACAAAGATAATATTAAAGAAAGGTAGAGAGGACTCTCTTTTGAGATTCCATCCGTGGGTATTCTCTGGTGCCATCGCCCAGATTGTCGGCGAGCCGGCTGAAGGTGACATCGTCGGTGTGTTCTCTCAGGGCGGGGATTTTCTGGCTTACGGGCACTATCAGATAGGATCTATCGCCGTCCGTGTGCTGAGTTTCGCCGGCGAGGATGTCCTTTCGCCAGACTTTTGGAAGAATATGATCGCCCGGGCGCTCCGGGTACGTGTCGCCGTTGGACTGGCCTGCCCGGTTTCTTCGGCCGCCGAGCCAGTTTCTTCGGCCGCCGAGCCAGTTTCTTCGGCCGCCGAGCCAGTTTCTCCGGTCGCTGAGCCTGTCTCTCCGGTCGCTGAGCCTGTCTCTCCGGTCGCTGAGCCTGTCGAAGCGACTGGCCTTGTCAGAGAACCCGCCCTCACCAACTGCTACCGCCTTATCCACGGCGAAGGCGACGGTCTCCCCGGCCTGATCATAGACTATTACGATGGCGTCTGCGTTATGCAGGCCCACTCCGTAGGAATGTTCCGTGCGAAAGGCGCGATCTGCGAGGCCCTGAAATCCGTCTATGGCCCGTCCTTGAAGGCAGTCTATGACAAAAGCTCCGGCACCGCCCCGTTCAAGGCCGGCCTCGACCTTGTTGACGGCTACCTTTACCGCTCCGAGAGCTTCTCCGATGACGAGCAGATCGTCCTTGAGAACGGCCATAAATTCTTTGTCAACTGGACCGAAGGCCAGAAGACCGGCTTCTTCCTCGACCAAAGGGAGAACCGGGCCCTTGTCGGGAAATATTCCCGAGGCCGCAACGTCCTGAACCTCTTCTGCTACACCGGAGGCTTCTCTGTCTATGCCCTCGGCGCCGGCGCAGTTCACGTTGATTCCGTGGACAGCTCCCGCAAGGCCATCGATATGGTAGAAAGGAATATGTTCCTGAACGGTTTCGAGCCATCCCGACACACAGGCTATTGCGCCGATGCCATCGAGTTCCTGCGCAACGTCCCAGAGGACAAGTACGATCTGATGATCGTGGATCCTCCGGCATTCGCCAAGCATAGAGGTGCCCTGAACAACGCCCTCCGTGCCTACCAGCGTCTGAACGCCGCCGCGATCTCCAAGGTCGCTCCCGGAGGCTTGGTCTTCACGTTCAGCTGCTCGCAAGTCGTTGACAAGGAGGCCTTTGCCCTCGCCGTGTTCTCCGCCGCCGCCCAGACCGGCCGCAGCGTCCGTATCCTCGATCGTCTGAACCAGCCCGCTGACCACGCCGTCAACATCTACCACCCGGAAGGCGAGTACCTCAAGGGACTCCTTCTCTACGTGGAGTAGCGATGATGTCATCAGATACCGCTGAATGACGTGGCATTTATGCCTTTGACAATCAACTGATTAAATAAACTCCTGGTGCCGAATCCTGTACCAGGAGTTTGTGTTTTCTTTTGATTATCAGTTAGTTATCTGCCACGCTGCCAAAACGCTGCTTGGCCTTCGGTTGGTACTCTGCTTAAAGTACATTACACTTTAGGCGCTATGTGTCTTCTGTAGATGTTCAGGTTCGCACTGTCCAGTACTGTGTTGATATGATCCAAACGTTCGCGCTGGCTGATCGCGCTATCCTCAAAATCAATATCCTCTCGTATGCGGATGCTTCCTTGTCCTGTGACGCTTATGTATTCATCCCAATAAACGGGCACTTGATGTGATCTTCCATCGCCACCCCATACGCTGACATATGTAAGTCGTTGGATTCTACGGTAACCATAGGCATAGACCGTTATGACCGAATCACCGTTCCCCACCTCCCGTTTCTCTGTCTTGAGGATACTGTCAGTGACACAACTTGGGTGCTTAAAGCGATCTTCTCCCCAGAAGTTAGCCAAAGATTCGTCCTCCCAGAATGAGCTGCGCTTGAGAGTTCCTCTGCCATAAATCGCCTCCAAAGGCCTTATTTGCTGGTACATCGGTACGCAAAGAAGTGGCGCGAGACTGAAATAGATTGCCTTAAATATTCCGCGTTGATTTCTTGGAACTCTTTCTTAGCCTTCTCATCTTGTTCCTGTAGAAGTCAAAGTCATCGCCATATCCAACTTGCCGATCCTTCAGCAAACGTAAAATATTCTCTTGTGCGAGGGGGGGGACAATTGCTTCTTAGTTAAGAGAGGAACACCAGAAGTGTGCTTTCTGTACCAATGTCGCGCCTCAGTATATTCGGTGCATACAAAGGTATTCTCTCGTACATTTTCTGTCCTGTAAAACAATAGGAGGCCGCTCTTCCAGGTGTGAAAAACTATGCGCACCTGAAACATTACTCTTCTGATAGCTAATAAGTTAGAGTTTTAGGTGCGAGCATATTCGCACACCTGAGAGTCGGCCCCCCCCGTACAGAGTGTTCTATTGGTGTTCCGGACTTCCAAGTGCGAGAAACCAGACGCACCTGGAACACCATAGGCTTGATAGCCAGTGAATTGCTCTTCCAGGTGTGAATATGTTCGCACACCTGAGTGCTATGGGCATATTGTGGAATAGTCTGTGGAGCCTGCATTGTCTGTTAAACGAACTATTTCACAGGCGTTACTTTGTGCAAATCGCGCTTTTAGAAGGGCAATGATTTCTTTACGAGCGTTTTTCCGTCATATTCCTGCTTTTAAAGGAAGACGGGCAAATTTGGGAATTGACTATCTTTTGGCGTATCGCACTAATATTAAGATAATTATATGCAATGTGTTATTGACTGGATATGCTGACAATTATCGATTGGCTATATTTTGTGGTCAACTCGTATGTATATCAAAAAGCCTCTGACAATAATTCGTCAAAGGCTTTTCCAGAGGTGCCTAGCGGAATCGAACCGCTGTAGCAGGTTTTGCAGACCTGTGCCTAACCGCTCGGCCAAAGCACCGTTGATTGGGAATGCAAAGATAACGCTTTTTCTGTTATCCGCAAATATTTCTGCCCTAAAACGGTTGGAAAAACTTTGGAATATGATGACGGGCTGGTTGAATATTCCTTATAATTAAGTAAATTTGTAGGCTGGCGTGTTGAAAAACGTGGCTGGCTGGTTCGGTTATAGAGTCCGCCAAAGCGATATACACGGTCACTGAGCTTGTCGAAGTGACAATTGTGGAAGGATGTCGGTGAAGGACGCTTCGACAGGCTCAGCGACTGCAAATGCGGTGACTATAAGCTCGATGGCTGGATGTTTGGCAACAGTTGGCTCAGCGACCGAGAACAGAAATTGAAATTAATGATGCTAAAATGAATATGAGAAAGATAATGTCATTGATGGCTGCCGTGTGGGTGTCCGCGGCGGTGGCTGTGGCGCAGGAGTCGCCTATCAGGTTCGCGTTCCTGACTGATCTGCATTATTCGGCCGGAAGCGGTTCCGTAAAGGACCTCAGCCGTTGTGTCAAGGATGTCAACACATTGGACGGGTTGGATTTCGTCCTGATAGGCGGTGATTTGACGGACTTCGGGACTGACGAGGAGATCGCGGCGGTGAAGCAGATGTTGGACTCGCTCAGGTACAAGTACTATGTCGTGGCTGGAAACCATGACGCCAAATGGTCGGAGAGTGGATGCAACACTTTCCTGAAGGTGTTCGGGTACGAAAACTACGAGTTTGAGTGCAAGGGTTGGCGGTTCATCGGCTGCAACTGCGGGCCGGATATGAGGATGGCTCCCGCGCTGATTCCTCAGGAGAGTATGGAATGGCTCAAAGGCCTCAAGCCGGGAAAGAAGACGATATTCATAAACCATTACCCGCAGGACACATCGGTGCTCAACTATTTTGATGTGACGCGTGAGCTCAAGAGGATCGGCACTCGGTTCGAGATTGGAGGACACTGGCACAGGAATGTGGCGCTGGATTATGACGGTCTGCCGGGCGTTCTTGACCGCTCGACTCTGACGGCCGGAAGGCAGCCGGGCTACAATGTGTTCACAATCCAGAACGACAGTGTGACCGTCTCTGAAAGAAGACTTTATGGATCCACGACTGTGCAGATGGAGCCTTGGTACACGAGGAAACTGACAGAGGTGAAGGACACCGTGACATACGATGCCGACGGCCTGCCGGCATCATACCCGTGGATGCGCTTCGATGTCAATGGCGACAGCCCTGTCAAGGAGGTCTGGAAGCTGAAGGATGACAGCAATATAGTCGCTGGCTTCGCAAGAAATGGAAACCGCGCCTGGTACACCACCGCTTCCGGCAATGTGCGCTGCATAAGCGTCAAGGACGGCAAGCGACTATGGACGAAGAAGTTTCCGGGCAAGATATTCTCGACTCCGGCCGTGCAGGGAAAATACCTTGTCTTCGGCTGCACCGACGGCAACATCTATGCGCTGAACGCCAAAAACGGAAGGACGATCTGGAAATATACCGCAAGGAAATCCGTGCTGGGCAGTCCTGTGATATTCAATGACAGGGTCTATGTCGGCGCTTCGGACGGTTGCTTCAGGGCCCTTGACTTGAAGACCGGAAAGGCTGTGTGGACATATTCAGACGTGCAGGGATTCGTTGAGTGCCGCGCCTATGTCGATCGGGATCAGGTTGTGTTCGGCACTTGGGGAAACAGACTTTATTCGCTTGATCCTCAGACTGGTGCGCTCCAATGGGAGTGGAAATGCGAGAAGCCTTCGAGGATGTACTCCCCGGCGGCCGTGTGGCCAGTCAAGGCATCAGGGAAGATATTCATAGCTGTTCCGGACAGGAGGCTTTATGCGCTTGACGCGGCGACCGGAAAGGAACTCCGGCATTATGAGAAGTCTGCTCGTGAGGCGGTAGGTGTCTCGCCGGACGGGAAGAAGGTCTATTGCAAATCTATGTGGCACACAATTACTTCCGTGGATGCGGCGAGCCTTGAGGTGGATTGGTGCGCTGAGACTGGGGCTGGGTACGAGATTTCGCCGACTTCGATCGTCCGCATTGGAAATGAGGTGATTATGCCGACAGACAAGGGCAACATAATTGGCTTTGGCGCTGAGGACGGCAGCAGGCTTTGGGCCCGCAAGATCTCCATCGCGCTTGTGAATCCGATGGAGGTCTGGAGCGAAGGGGAAGTGACTTACATTCTCGCCTCCACAATGGACGGAACAGTGACATTGCTGCGCAGATAGCGGCTTAGAATGAAGTGACCATAATAAAGTGAATAGTTATATTATCGAATATGAAAAAAACACTACTGATTCTGGCGGCAGCCTTAGCCGCGACCCCGCTTTTTGCGGGCAAGAACGACAAGATGGAGCCTTGGCAGGATCCTAACGTGTTCGAGGAGAACCGCCTGCCGATGGCCGCCACCTTTGTCACCGACCAGCAGAAGACCCTGACTCTGAACGGAGTCTGGAAGTTCAAATGGAACGAGACCATCGAGGGCCGCACAAAAGGCTTCGAGGCCGTGGACTACAACGACACAGACTGGGGCACGATCCCGGTCCCTGGAATGTGGGAGCTGAACGGGTACAACGACCCGATCTACCTTAACGTAGGCTTCGCCTGGAGGGGGCACTACGAGAACAATCCTCCGTACCCTCCGACTGAGCACAACTACGTCGGTCAGTATCGCCGCATGTTCAACGTTGACAAGTCGTGGATCGGGAAACAGATCTGCCTCTGCATCGGCTCCGCCACCTCCAACGTCCGTGTCTGGGTCAACGGAAAGATGGTCGGCTACAGCGAGGACAGCAAGCTGGAGGCCCGCTTCGACCTGACCAAGTACGTCAAGGCAGGCGAGAACCTCATCGCCCTTGAGATCTTCCGCTGGTGCGACGGCTCGTATCTTGAGGACCAGGACTTCTGGAGGCTCAGCGGAATAGCCCGCGGGGTCTATGTCTATACCCGCGAGAGGGAGCGCATCGAGGATGTGAACATCATCGCCGGGATGGACGGGAACTTCACTGTCAACGCGAAGGTCACCAAGGGCGTGAGGAACGTCCGTGTCGCCGTTATCGACAGGAACGGCAACCAGGTGGCTTACAGGGAGGCGACTCCGGTAAAAGGGGAGGCCATCCTGAATGGAATGGTTCAGAATCCTGATCTCTGGAGCGCTGAGATCCCGAACCTCTACACTTTGAAAGTGACGGCCTCCGACAGGAAGAACGTTGTGGAAAGCACGTCCATCGATTTCGGATTCAGAACTGTCGAGATCAAGAACGCCCAGCTGCTTGTCAACGGCCAGCCTGTCCTCATCAAGGGCGCGAATCGCCACGAGATGAACGCCGACAAGGGCTATGTCGTCTCCGAGGAGGACATGATCAACGACATCCGCATAATGAAGGAACTGAATATGAACGCAGTGCGCACCTGCCATTATCCGAATGACCCTCGCTGGTACGCCCTCTGCGACAAGTACGGCCTCTATGTGGTGGATGAGGGCAACATCGAGTCCCACGGAATTGGGTACGGCGACATGACTCTGGCGAAGAGACCGGATTACAAGGCCGCCCACCTCATCCGTGACCAGAGGATGATGCGAAGAGACTTCAACCACCCGTCGGTTATTATCTGGAGCCTTGGCAACGAGGCCGGATTCGGCGATAATTTCGTCGCCTGCTACGACTGGCTCAAAGCGAATGATCCTACCAGACCGGTTCAGTACGAAAGAGCCGAGAAGGCCAGTCAGAACGACATCATCTGCCCGATGTATGCCTCTCCGAAGTGGTGTGAGGATTTCGCAAAAGGAAACCCTGACAGACCGCTGATACAGTGCGAATATGCCCACGCGATGGGCAACTCGATGGGAAATTTCAAGGAATATTGGGACCTCATCCGCAAATACCCGACCTACCAGGGAGGCTTCATCTGGGACTTCGTGGATCAGGCGCTCCGCTGGCCTTCAAAGGACGGTGGCACCGACCACATCTTCGCCTTCGGAGGTGATTTCAATGAATATGATCCTTCGGACGGCTCGTTCAACTGCAACGGCGTCATCGCCGCCGACAGGACCCTGCACCCTCACGCCTACGAGGTCCGCTACCAGCACAGGAATATTCATACATCACTTGCAGGCCAGGGCCGCGTGAACGTTTACAATGAATATTTCTTCAAGGATCTGAGCCAGTATCGGATGCTCTGGAATATTTCCGTTGACGGTGAGGCCGTGTCCTCGGGAGTCGTTGAGAACCTGAACATCGCCCCGCGGAAGACCGAGACTGTGGACCTTGGCTTCAAGACCATCCCTCAGGCTGACGCTGACATATTCCTTAACGTTTCGTATGTCCTCAAGACTGCCGACGGTGTGCTTCCGGCCGGAACCGAGGTGGCTTATGACCAGATTATGCTTAGGGAAAAGTCAGGTGCCGCTTTCGTCGCCGGATCCGCTTCAGTTAGCGGCAAGTCATTGGCTCACAGCGAGACCGCCGACGCTTATGTGTTCTCCGGCTCCTTCGCTTTCGCCGGCACGCAGGCTGACCGTGTCGGCGACTGGACCGCTACGTTCGACAAGGCCACAGGATTCCTCACCGGTTACACCGTGAACGGTGTCCAGATGCTGTCCGAGCCGTTGACTCCGGAGTTCGCCCGCGCACCTAACGAGAACGATATGGGTGCGAAGACGATCCGCGAGATGTACAACACCTGGCGTTATCCTGTCTATAAACTGAAAGCCGGTTCGCTTGTTGTTGACAAGGCGACCGATGGTGTCGGCCTTATGGCTTTGTCCGCTGAATATGAACCAATAGCCGGCGGGGCGGCCACCGTGAGGATGTTCTACGAGATATTCCCTGACGGAAGCATCAAGGCGACAGAGACGATGAAGGAAGCCGGCGGTCTGGCCAAGGCTCCGGCTCTTATGCGTTTCGGAATGAAGTTCGCGATGCCGGGCCGTTTCACCACCGTGGATTTCTACGGCAAGGGCCCTTGGGAGAACTACTCCGACAGGAACTCCGCCGCCGTTGTCGGCCGTTATGTGCAGAGTGTCAACGACCAGTACCACTACGGCTATGTCCGCACTCAGGAGTCCGGCACGAAGACCGGCCTGAGATATTTCCGTCTCCTTGACTCAAACGGCACCGGCCTTGAGGTCACCGCTGACGAGAGGTTCTCCGCCTCCGCCCTTCCGTTCTCGATGAGGGATCTGGACTGCCTTGAGAACGGTACTCCGAAGCGTGCCAACAAGACCAACACCCAGAACGGCGAGGCCCGCCATTCCCTGAACCTTAAGGCCAAGGCGCACGAGAACGACCGCGCCAACGGCACGACATACGTCAACTTCGACCTCAGGCAGATGGGTGTGGGTGGCATTAATTCCTGGGGGACAATTCCTCTGGACCAGTACCTCATCCCGGCCACCGAGCGTGAGTTCGGATTCGTCATCCGCCCGGTGGGCAACTAGAATCTGTCGTGGCGCTTAACGCCTTGAATATGAGCGTAAAACATTCTGTCCTGGTGCCGTAACAGGTACCAGGACAGTATGTTTTTGCATGAAGACCAGGCGGTTATCCGCCATGCCGGCTTTTACCATTGGTCACTTCGACAGGCTCAGTGACCATGCTAATTGCGGTCGCTGAGCTTGTCGAAGCGCCTCCACCGTTTCAGAAGCGGGAAATACTGCCGCATCTGATCCTTGTACTGTTCCCGGGTGATTGGCTCAGGAATATGCTTGTTCACCTCATCGACAAACCGCGAGCAGTGATCTATCATCTCGTCCATCGTGCAGTCCTGGAGGAACTTGCCGTCCTTATAGCAGTACTGGCAGTAGTCAAAGCTCACGCTTCCGTCAGCGTTGGTCCCGCAGTCCTCTTTCCTTGTCAGCGGCATCCCGCAACTCTGGCAGAACTGCGGAAGCTGCTCCTCGTTGAAATCCTTCTCCTTCGCCGGGAACGTGGCCTCGAACGCCTCGAAATCCTCAGGATTCTCGTCAGCGACATAATAACCTTTCGGAGTCATATAAGTGCCCTCGACTCCGTCCAGATAGCCTGGGATGAGCTCCTTGGCGAGGAAATAAGGCACCTCGCTGTCCTTTGGCTCTCCGTGATAGTGGATCTTCAAAGTGCTGGCGACAACAAACCCCGCGTGCTTGTAGAAACCTATCTTTCCTTCCATACAAAGCACCCCGATGCCCATCTCACGGGCCTTCTCCATTGAATATGTCAGGAGTTTGAGCCCGTAGCCTTTGCGTTTATATTCAGGAAGGATGCTGATCGGCCCGAATGTCCAGGCCGGCAGTATGCCGCCGTCCTCGCGGACGATGGTGGCCTTGGAGTACATCACGTGCCCGATGATCTTCCCGTCCTCCTCCATCACGAAGTCGAGCTCGGGGATGAAGTCCGGGTTCTCACGGTACTTGTGAAGCACGTAATGCTCTGTGCAGCCCGGTCTGTAAGTATTCCAGAATGCCTCTCTGGTGAGGTTCTCTACCTCTCGGTAGTCTTTGGGTTGTTCAAGTCTTATTTTCATTTTACATGTCATTTTTCGATTGCAAATTTACTCAGGAATCTTTATCGCTACCACATTGCAATGTGGACATTCTTTTGTGTGAATGTCTTGATAATCAATGTAATTGATGACTGATATATGGACAACCCCAGGAAGTCGCAACTGTAACTGCCTGGGGTTGTATCATTCAAACGTCCTATGATTCGGAGCGAAGCGACGCAAGGAGTCCGGGGAGACCGCTCCCCAGTGCCCCTTGGGGCTGTCACGAAGTGACTGGGGTTGAATATTAATAGAATATTAATATCTGTTGAGCGGACGGCCGGCGGTCATATTGTGGACCTTGTGCCTTACGGTCTCAAGAACCTTGGCGTACTCCTCGGCTCCTTCCTGGGAGACACCATTGACAACATCGGCGTACTTGGCCACGGCGCTGAGAACGGTGTCGATCAGCTCGACGATCTCGGTCATGTCCTTCTCCACGAAACCTCTGGAAGTGATGGCCGGTGTGCCGACCCTGACTCCGGATGTCTTGAACGGAGAACGGGTGTCGAACGGAACCATATTCTTGTTGAGGGTGATCTCGGCCTTCTCCAGCTCCTTCTCGGCCATCCTTCCGGTCACGTCAGGGAACTTGGTCCTGAGGTCGATCAGCATCAGATGGTTGTCTGTGCCGCCGGAAACGACCTTGTAGCCTCTTGCAACGAACTCCTCGGCCATCTTCTTGGCGTTGGCCATAACCTGCTTCTGATATTCCACATATTCAGGCTGCATCGCCTCGTAGAAAGCGACAGCCTTGGCGGCGATCACGTGCTCAAGAGGTCCGCCCTGAACTCCAGGGAACACGCTTGAGTTGAGGATCGCGCTCATCTTCTTGATCTCGCCCTTAGGAGTCTTCAGTCCCCATGGATTGTCGAAGTCCTTGCCCATCAGGATGATGCCTCCGCGTGGTCCGCGAAGTGTCTTGTGGGTGGTGGATGTCACGATGTGGGCGTACTTGACAGGGTTCTTGAGCAGACCCGCGGCGATGAGGCCGGCTGTGTGGGCCATATCGATCCAAAGGAGGGCTCCCACCTCGTCGGCGATGGCGCGCATCCTTTCATAGTCCCACTCACGGGAATATGCCGAAGCGCCTCCGATGATGAGTTTCGGCTTGCACTTGCGGGCTGTGGCCTCCATCTTGTCGTAGTCGATCATTCCGGTCGCCTCATCGAGGCCGTAAGCCACGGCGTGATAGAGGATTCCGGAGGCGTTGACAGGCGATCCGTGGGTCAGGTGGCCTCCCTGTGAGAGGTCAAGTCCCATAAAGGTGTCGCCAGGCTTGAGGCAGGCCATAATGACGGCCATATTCGCCTGGGCGCCGGAGTGAGGCTGAACGTTGGCATATTCAGCGTTATAGATCTTGCAGAGGCGGTCGATCGCAAGCTGCTCGATCTGGTCAACGATCTGGCAGCCGCCATAGTACCTCTTGCCCGGGTAGCCTTCGGCGTACTTGTTGGTGCAGATGGATCCCATCGCCTCCAGCACGTAATCGCTTACGTAGTTTTCTGATGCAATCAATTCGAGTCCGGAAGACTGCCTTTCCTTTTCATTTCTGATCAGATCAAAAATCTGAAGATCCTGTTTCATAAAATTCTGTTGTTAGTGTTACCCGTCGTTTATGTGCCGGGATTGACAAAGATAAGATTAAAAAACGATTTTTGCTATATTTGCAACCATAAAAGCATAATATGGTGAAAGACAGAAAGCTGTTGAGCATAGAAATGGGAAGAGTGTCACCCGATGAATATAAGGAACTCCCTCAGATCGGGGTGGTTGTGGTGCTGGACAACATCCGCAGCGCGCATAATGTCGGTTCGGCGTTCCGCACCTGCGACTCTTTCAAGATCGACAAGCTTTGGCTTTGCGGAATATGCGCGGTGCCGCCGTCGGCGGAGATCCACAAGTCGGCCCTCGGGGCGGAAGACAGTGTGCCTTGGGAGCATTCGGACAGCACGATGGATGTGGTTAGCCATTTGCGTACAGTGGGGTATGAGATCGTCAGTGTGGAGCAGACCGTCAATTCTGTCAGTCTGGAGAAATTCTCGCCGGAATTCGCCGAGGGAAAGAAATATGCTTTGATCTTCGGCAACGAGGTGGATGGGGTGGATCAGGCGGTTGTGGACGCTTCCGACATGACGTTGGAAATCCCGCAGTTCGGCACCAAGCACTCGCTGAACGTCTCCGTCTCCGTCGGGGTGATTCTCTGGCACTTCACGCTTGCGCGGCTAATGGACAAGTCTCTTCTACAGCCTCGGCGACCGGAACATCACGGTCACTGATCCAGTCGAAGTGCCGGTCTTCACATGAGCGGTCCGGTGTCAAAATGAAAGAGGGTGGCCAAAGTCCTTCAGCCACCCTCTCTTGGAGTAATATTCAGTCTTACTCAACGTCCCACCAGATGCGGCCTTCGGTCCTGTCGTTGTCGGAGCCGTACTTGGCGTCGCGCTTGAGGGCGTCGATCGCGGCATTGAAGTTGCCGATGTTCAGCGTGTTAGGAGTGCCGAGCGAGTTGCGCCTCGGGATCACAAGCGCATCGCCGTTACTCAGAACCTCAAAATATGCGACACCGTCTTCCGGTTCAGGTTTACCCTTGAAGGCCGGCAGGCCGGTGCGCTTCCATGTCGCCCACATCTCCTCCGGATTCATGTACAGGTTGACCCACTGCTGGGAGATGATCTTCTCCAGCGTGACGTCCGAGAACTCCGGACGGGCGAGATATTCATTGATCTTCGCATCCGTGATCGGGGAATAGTTAGGAGCGGTCTCCGCTGTCTGAGCGACAACGAACATGTTCGTCGCCCAGTCCCGGTACTGCTCCATCGAGGCCTTTACCCCCTCTCTGAACCATCCCTTCGCGTCTTTCCCGGCCACAGAGCCGCCTTTCTTCACGGCGATCTCGGCCAGCATCAGGCAGGTCTCAGGGTAGGTGATCAGCGGAGTGAAGGTGTGCATCTTCTCCTGGTTGATGTAGTAGTCCTCCCCCTCGATGGCTCTCGCCGGCATGTTGTTGTTGCCGATGATGCCTCCGTTCTTGATGTAGAAACGGCTCTCGATCTGGGAGTGCATGCGGATGTCCAGGTTGGCCTCCGAACCGTCTTCCTTGTGGTAAGGCAAGGTAAGGTAGGCACTCTTGTTGAACGTCGTGGCCGCGCTGTCCGGGTTGGCCGACATTCCGACGTAGCGGCCGGTGAACTGCGGCCAGCGGGTCTCGTAGTCAGGATACTCCTTCTTGAATGTCTCGAACCACTCGTCGTTCAGGGTGTTGTTGTTCCCGGGGCCGAAGCCGTTGCGCCTCACCAGAACCGGAAGTCTCGGGTCATCGCAGGACTTCAGGAAGTTCACGAACGCGGCAGAGGCCACGTAGCGGCTGGTGATGTCCTGGATGTCGTCGGTGTTGTTGTTGTACTCGTTGGTGTGATGGTAGATGCAGGACTCCTCGTTGCTGGCCATGATGTTGGCGGCGGAGGAGAGAACTTCGCCAACGACGCTGTTGTAGAACGCCGCGTCGGCCTTCTCCAGGCGCTGCGCCATCTTCACCCTCAGCGTGTTGCCGAACTTTATCCATTTCTGGACATCCCCCGCGTAGAAGAAGTCGTTGCCGCCGAGGGAGTGCTGGTTCTCGTTGGAGGCCTTGAGCGTCTCGACCGCGGCCTTGACCTCGGTGTCAATCTTCTTGTACATCGGTGTCCCGTCGATGCCCTCCTGGTAGAGGTCGTAGCGAGGGGTGCGGATTCCCTCGCTTTGCGCGCGGAAGGCCTCTGTGATCGGAGCCGCGCCATAGGTGTCCAGAATTCTCCACTGCTCGTAGTTAAGAAGGATCTGGGAGATGGCCTTCACGTCGGCATAGCGCTCGGCGTCATCCTTCTTCGGGATGACCGTGTTTATGAGGTTGTCAAGGCGCAGACCGTAGGTGCTGTAATAGTCGCCGTAGGCCGGGCTGTAAGGCTGCGGATGCTCGCTCGGCTTATCTATAGCCACATACGAACCAACTGCCGGGCCGCTGGCGGAGACAAGGTACTGCATGTAGATCATCACTCCGCCGTACTTCCCGGTCAGGTGCGAGCGGCTCTGGTTGGTGAAGTTCATCGTGGCTCCGGTGAACACGTAGCGGGGGTCTGTCGTTCCCAGCTGCTCCGGGTCGGTGTTGAGTTTCTGGTACTCATCCAGGCAGCCGGCGAACATCATCGGCAGGACAATCCCCGCGAGAATATATTTTGTTGCTTTCATCTTTTCTTTCATTTAATTGTCTAGTCAGCGTTAAATGTTCTATGATGCTTTCTTAGAATCTAACTGTCAAATTCAGTGCGTAGGTGCGGTAGAACGGCACGCCTCCGATGTCAAACGGGGTCAGAGGGTTGTTGCTGGAGATGGAGGCAGGGTTCAGCCCGTCGGTAAGCTTGTTGATGAGGTAGCAGATGTTGCGGGCGGTGAATCCGAGGCGCAGGTAGTTGGCGCCGAACTTCTTGCAAAGGTTCTCAGGAAGGCGGTAGCCAATGGTGATCTCGCGAAGGGCGAACCATGTGTTGTCCTGAATCGAGTTCGGCAAAGCCGGCATGCCCCAACCATAATTGAACGTGTACCAAGAACTAGTCGTGGAAGGGAATATTTTCAGTTTTTCCACAGCGTCTTTGTAGGTCATTCCCCCTACATCCACTAATTCTCCCAAAGTTCCGTCCGGATTCATCATCGGTGCTTTCTCACCTTCGGCGAACACCGCATCAAGCATCAATCCGTCATAGACAGTCTCACCCTTGTAGTTGACTCTCGCGATTCCTCCGTGTTCCTTGTCTCTGCCTTCGAGAGTTGATTTCAATGATCCTTGCGCGATGCTGTATTTCCACATATTCGAGAAATAGTTTCCTCCGAAACGTCCGTCGGCCTGCACGTAAAGATCAAGGTTCTTCCAGGACAGGGAGGTGTTAAGGCTCAACGTGAAGTCCGGTTCAACCTTTCCGAGAATGTGACGGTCTCGATCCCCTTCCTCGTTCCTGTCGTATAAAGTGTATGGAGTGTAAATGGCGAGATGGTTTGGAGATCCATAATATTCGGATCCTTTTTGCCAGTACCCGATGACCATTTTCCCATTTCTAGGATCTCCTTTTTCTCCTTGCCATGTCTGGAGCGGTGACATATATGAGCCGTTTAGGTAAGAAGTAAGAACTCCGAACGGCCCGTTTTCGTATGCCCATATCTCTGGAGCAGCGTCGTAGCCGCCCATCAGCTGCCATTCCTTGACCTCGCTGTCCAGTTTGACAACCTTGCCTCGGTTTCTGGCCAGATTGCCTCCGAGCGTCCATCTCCAGTCACGGGTGCGGATCGGGGTGACATCCACCTGCAGCTCGATACCCTTGTTCTGGATGTTACCGGCGTTGATGAGCTTGCTGCTGGCTCCTGATTCCGCAACGGATCCCACCGAGAGGATCTGGTTGAAGTTGTTCTTCTTGTACCACGCGAAGTCGATGTTCAGCCTTTCATCGAACAGCCTTATGTCAAAACCGAGCTCGATGGCCCGCTGGATTTCAGGCTTGAGGTTGTCGTTATAGGCTGTTCCGAGATTAGGATAGGCGGCCAGCACCGAGCCGCTCCTGTCAGGAGTGTAGATGGATTCCTGTGAGAACACTCCGAATCCGCGGCTAGTGGCGTAGGCTGATGTTCCCATGCCGACCTTGGCGACGGAGGCGCGGATCTTACCGAAAGAGAACCAGTCAGGGGTCACTTCCCTGAACGAGTCCGTGAACACCCACGAAAGGTTGGCCGAAGGATAGAACACCGTGTAGTTGTTCCGCCCGTTCATGTAGGTCGGGTAGGTGAGGGATGAAAGCCAGTCGTTTCTGGCGGTGAGTTCAAGGAACAGCTGGTCGCGCCATCCTAGGTTCAGGATTCCTGAAAGGCCGAAGGTCTGCATGTTGCGGTGTGAGTAATTGAACCATGGCTCGATCTTGTTCACGGAGTTCGAGAACGAGAAGACGCCAGGAGTGACGAGGCCTCCGTTGGTCTGCTTGCCCCAGGAGTGTCCCTCGGTGTTGCCGTAGAGCTCGGCGGCGGCGATGGCGGCGACAGTGAAGACTTCGCCTCCCAGCTTGAGCGTCTGTTCAGGCATCTGGAGCATGCCCATGAAGTTGTAGTTGCCCGAGATGTCGCCGCTTCTGCCGTAGCCTCCGGAGCCGGAAGGACCTCCATACTCGCCGGTGCCGACCCAACGGCTCTCATGACTGATGCCGTAGTAGTTGTGGTTGGCCTTCAGGCTTGCCCTGAGCCAAGGGGCGATGTCCGCGTGGATGGTAAGATCCGAAAGGATGGAGTTCTCGTTACGCCTTTGAAGTTCTGTGTCTCGTCTGTGGAAGTAAGACCGCAGAGTTCCATACCTTGAGGTGGATTCCACCGCCTGTGTCTCAGGGTCGCGGTATTGCTTGTAATAGGCCGCGATATCCACGTTTCGAGGCAGGTGGTAGGCGGTCATCATGCCGACATTGTTGCCCCAGTCCCAGCCTCCCTGGCTGGCTCCGTTCTTGGCGGAGGAGAAGGCGTACTTCACGCCGAGTTCCATGGAGAAGATCCGGTTGAGCTCGGTGATGCCTCTGAACGAGATGTTGTGGCGGTGGAAGTCGTTGTTCAGGAAGACTCCCTTGGTCTTTGTGAATCCGTAGGACAGGCGGAACGAGGACTTCTCGCCTCCGCCGCTGATGGCCACGTTGGTGGTGTTGTTTATTCCTGTCTGGTAGAATTCCTTCCAGTTCATCGGGTGAGGGGAGAACGGCGTACTTTTGCCGTCTGGCATCCACTGGTTTCTCAAACTGCCGTCCATTTTCGGACCCCAACTGTAACCTGCGCTGATTATCGCTCCGTCTGGCTGAAAGTCTCCTTGGTAGCCATCGTGAGGTGCGCCCGCTCCGTAGATGTTCTGAAGCTCGACCGGCGACTTGTAGACATCGGTGACCTCCACTGTCTGGTTGACCTCGACTCCCAGACCCTGCTTGCTGTACTTGCCGCCTTTGGAGACAATCACGATCGCTCCGTTGGCCCCTCGGGAGCCGTAGAGCGCTGTCGCCGCCGCTCCCTTGAGGACGGTCACGCTCTCGTAGTCGGCAGGGTTGAGGTTCTTCAACTGGGATCCCCAGTCTGTTCCGGCCAGATTGCCCGTGATAGGTTCCTGGATGATCAATCCGTCAATCACGAAGATCGGGGAGTTGTTCTTGTCCACGGAGTTCGCCCCTCGGATTGTGATTGATGACGAAGACGTGACACCGGAGGCTCCTCCCGTGTTGATCTGGAGACCGGCCACCTTACCCTGAAGCGCGTTGACCGGATTGATGGTGTTGGTTCGCTCGATCTCGTCCGTGGAGACCCTTGTGGTGGCGTAGCCGACCTGTCTGGCCTGCTTCGGCAGGCCGAGGGCGGTCACGACCACCTCTCCGAGCATCTGGGAATCCTCCTTGAGGGTGACGGTCAAGGTGTTCCCTGTCACGGTCACGTTCTCGGTGATGAAACCGATGGAGGAGACCACGAGGACATCACCCCTTTTTGCCCGGATTTCGAACCGTCCCTTGGCGTCGGTCGCCGTGCCGGTGGATGTTCCTTGGATGATGACAGAGACTCCCACGAGAGTCTCGCCGCGTTCGTCAAGGACAGTACCCCTGACGATGTTGTCCTGCTGAGCGGCGGAAGCGGCTTTCGCGTCTGCCACAGGCCTTCCGCCCGCCGTCACAGGATTGAGGCCGGCCGGCAGGAGGAGGACTCCAGCCATTAGTCCAATAAGATGTGGCTTTAGAAAAAAACTACTCATAATTAATTGATATTAAGGTAATTATATACGTTGGTTAGATATGTTGCGCGCACGGTTCTTCGTCAATTTCGGTGCAGCCCTCCGGACACACTAGTACTTGTCCTCGGTGATCTCCATCTCCCTGCGTGTCAGCCGTCGTCGGTCGATGGCCCTCCATGCTAAGAAGATGTAGGCCAGCACGAACGGGATTGCCAGCGACACCCAGGCCATTGTCCTGAGCGTGAACTCGCTGGAGCAGCTGTTGCTGATGGTCAGGGAACTCTGGAGGTCGGAGCAGGATGGGTAGTAGGCCGTTCCGTTGTAGCCTGCGATGAGGAACAGCGACATCACCGCCGGCACCGTTCCTGCCCCTGTGAGCCATATGCTCATGCGTTTCCGTCTGCCGAAGAACTGGATGCCTATTCCCAAAAGGACGAACAATACCCCGAGCAGGAATATGATTGCCACAGAAGGAGTCTGGATGAAGTTGTGCAGGTACTTGTACTCCTCGACAGAGATGACCCCGGCGGAGTCCACCGCGTAGCCCGGCATTGTAAGAAGCATGGCCATGCAGGCGAGGAATGCTGCCAGGAACAGTCCTGAAGTCCACCTGACCGCCCGCACGAGTTTTCCCTCAAGTCTCTCGTCCTCGATACTGCCTTGCATGTACATCCCTCCGAGTACCTGCGTGAGGAACATCACCGTGAGTCCGAACGCTATGGTGAAAGGGTTGGCCAGCGCCTCCAGTCCGTGCCACTCGTTGCCCCAGACGCTGATTGTCGGGGCGAGACTCTCTCCGACCGCCGCCTTGTTGACGATGAAGTCCGAACCGGTGAAGAAGGTGCTGACGGCGGCTCCCACGATGAACGGTCCCAGACAGCCGTTGATCAGAAGGAAAGTCCTGAATGTGTTCCTGCCCAGCAGGTTGCCCAGTTTCGTCTGGAACTCGTAGGAGACGGCCTGGAACACGAAGGTGACAAGCAGCAGGATCCAGACCCAGTAGGCTCCGCCGAAACTGGTGCTGTAAAACAGTGGGAACGAGGCGAAGAACGCTCCGCCGAACGTTACGAGCGTGGTGAAAGTGAACTCCCATTTCCTTCCTGTCGAATTGACGATCAACTGCCTCTCTTCCTCATCCTTGGTGATGAATATCAAGGAGTTGCCACCCTGTACGAACATCAGGAAGACGAGAAGTCCGCCAAGCAGGGAAATGATGGCCCACCAGTAGTTCTGTAGGAATTCGTATGTGAACATGGCTTGGTTTCTTGATGTGGTTGTGTGTCTAGTAAGTGTTTCCCGGCCCCTTGCGGATAGCCTTGAGCAGGATTCTGATTTCTATCGCCAGGAAGAGGGTGAATATTCCCAAAAAGAGGAAGAATGTGGTCTTTACGGCATCCACGCTGACGCTTGAGACTCCCGCTTTCACAGGCAGCAGATCCTGGATCGCCCACGGCTGTCTTCCGACTTCGGCCACAATCCATCCGGCCTGGCCGGCGAGGTAGACCAGAGGAATGGACAGCACGCAGATCCAAAGGAACCATCGGTTCCGCTCCAAGGTCTCCCTTCTCGCGTAGTGGAAGGCAAGCGCCATCACGAGCAGCAGGAAGCAGCCAAGCCCCACCATCACGCGGAACGCCCAGAAGACGATTCCGACAGGTGGGATCAGCTCCTCTTCGGAGGAGATGTAGCCGTAGCCGAAGTATGCGGAGTTGTCCATAAGCGTCTGCCTTGCGGCCGCTGCCAGCTCATGGTCGCTTTCCTTGGCCTTCCTGTAGGTTCTGAATGCGGACAGGGCGGTGTCGCCTCTGGCCATCATCTCGGCGGCGGAAGGATGCTTCGTCCCGTTCCGATCAATGTAGCCATCGAGAATGTCCTGTATGCCAGGCACATAGCCGTCAGCGTTCCCTGTGGCCAGAACTGAGAGCATTCCCGGAATCTCTATTCCAGGGACAATGGAGAACGGCGCTCGTGTGCCGCCTCTCTGAAGGCCTTCGGCCGCGGCGAGTTTCATCGGCTGGTGGTCGGCGACGTGGACGGCCGACCTGTCCCCGGAGAACATCACGGCGACAGCCCCCACAATGCCCACGACTGCGGCTACCCTTATGCTCGCAAGGGAGAAACGCTGCTCGCGTCCGCGGAGAAGGTACCAGCAGCAGATTCCGATCACCACCACGGCCCCGGTCATCCATCCGCTCAGTACTGAGTGGAAGAATTTGCTGACGGCCATCGGGTTGCTCACGACGGCCCAAAAATCCACCATCTCGTTCCGGACAGTGTCCGGGTTGAAGGCCATCCCGACTGGATGCTGCATCCAGCCGTTGGCCACGAGAATCCAGTAGGCGGAAAGGGACGCTCCGATGGCGGTCAGCCATGTTGAGGCCAGATGGAAGCCTTTACTGACTCTTCCCCAGCCGAAGAACATCACCGCGACGAAGGTGGCCTCGATGAAGAAGGCGAAGATTCCCTCGATGGCGAGCGGCGCTCCGAATATGTCGCCGACGAACCACGAGTAGTTGCTGAAGTTGGTCCCGAACTCGAACTCAAGGATGATTCCTGTCGCGACGCCGACGGCGAAGTTGATACCGAATATCTTCATCCAGAACTTCGCGGCGTGTTTCCAGAAGTCCACCTTGCGGATGACGTAGAGCGTCTCCATAATGGCCATTATCACAGACAGTCCGAGGGTCAGCGGGACGAAGATCCAGTGATAGCAGGCAGTCAGGGCGAACTGCGCCCTTGACCAATCGACTAAGGCTGATTCTATCATAGTGTTGGACTTTTGTGCCCGGGGGCAATCTCGGGCGTGATTGAACTTATCTCACGTCAGGCGGCGATTGCCCATCGCACCTGACATTCACAGTAATATTCATTGATGAAAGATTGTTTCCCACCGCTTCGATTTTCTCTTCCGTGGTCTTGCCGGCGAGGGCAGGCCTGAAGAAGAACACCCTGAGGACAGCGAACAGGATGAAAAGTTTCAAGAATATGAGAACCCACAAGATGCGTCCCCACGTCATTCCTTTGAAACCTTGCACATAGAATCTGATAATACGGCCCGGCAATGCTTTAAGCCCGCCTGAGGCTTCCGGACTGTCAGGGAGTGGAGTGGCGGTGGCCCGGTCTCTTTTCCGGAACCGTATTCAACCCTTTTCTGGAGTCAGTTGAAAGCGTGTTGGTCTTACTCATAAAATCAATACGTTTTTGTTAAACTTCAGTTTGTATCGTGTTGGGGGAAATCCGAAATAATGCTGGTCGGCCACGACTTTCCCTCGGTCTTGCCGTCTGCAATTTTTGCAATAGTAGTAAGAATAATTCTAATCTGCAAACAATTGTCCACATTTAAGTGCTGAATAATTAGTGCTTTAGTCGCCGAGCCTTTTCGCAAACGATTTCGCCTCCCAGTTCGTTCCCCGCTGCCTGCTGCCCGCTGCCCGTTCCCCGCTGCCTGCTGCCAACTGCCCGTTGCCAACAGCCCGCTGCCGACTGCCGACCGACCATGACCGCATCGATTACTCTTCGTGAGCGGAACCGGCCTTCCTGCGCACCAGAGCACCTGGCCTGCTCCTTGGTGAGCGGAACAGCCCCATTTGCTCACGAGACTGGTGATTCGGTCGGTTTGGTGATCGGAACCGGCCTTCCTGCGCACGGGGCGGGAGTCGGGGGAGGAGGGCTGTCAACTCTCCAGCCAGCCCAGAAAGTCCTCGGCTCTGGAGCGGCTGACAGTAAGGTCAGGCGCCGGGCCGAGATTTGACGAAAGTTGAACCTTAGGTGTCACCCGGAGCCGCCCGCCAAGCAGCTTGGTCACACACTCGATCGCATCCTTCGCGAATATGCAGCTTCTGGAAATCCTGAAGAACCGCTCGGGATCAAGATCGGTGATGAGCGAATCCATCGTTGAATCAACGATATATACCGCTCCTCCGTGCGTCACGACATGATTGTTCTTGTCCTCGGAGTAGAAGAACGCGATCTCGTCCGCCTTCACCGGCACGATCCTGTCGTTGAACTGCACTAGGTAGCGCTCCTTGTAGCCGTGGCCGGAGTCCTTGCGCGAGATAGCCCCGAGGATCTTCTCCACGTCCAGATCTCCGGTAGAGAACTGGCGGCACCGCTCCACGGCCCTTTTCAGGGCGGAAGCGTCTATCGGCTTGAGAAGGTAGTCTATGGATCCGGCCTCGAACGCCTTGACGGCGTAGCTGTCGTAGGCCGTCGTCATCACGACCGGTGTCTTGACGGTCACCTGGCGGAAAATCTCGAAGCACTCGCCGTCCGATAGCTCGACATCCATGAAAATCAGGTCGGCCTCGTCAGGCTTCTCTCTGAGCCGGGCGACGGATTCGGCCACGGAGGCGCACTCCCCGACAACCTCGATGTCCGGAAAATTGTTCTCCAGCATTTTCTCAAGGCTCCTCCGAGCCATCATCTCATCTTCTATTATAAGGACTTTCATAAGAGCGGCAGTTTGACTGTGTAGGAGTCATCCGTGCGGATGATCTCGATTATAAGGACTTTCATAAGAGCGGCAACTTTACTTTGTAGAAATCGTCAGTACGGATGATCTCGATCCCCTTGCCGGAACGATCCCTGTACTGTTGGCGTATGTAGTTGAGACCCAATCCGCTGGACTGCGCCTCGGTGATTTTCGGAATGAGGTTGTTCGTCACCGTCAGTGTCTCCCCGTCGGACATCACACTGACTTTCAGCGGCTTGGCGGGAGACACTGCGTTGTGTTTCGTGGCGTTCTCAATAAGGAGCTGAACCGAGCACGGAACCACGTGCCTTGACAAGTCTTCGGGCCGGATGCCGACCTCCACGTCGAACCCCTCCTGGAACCTGACCTTCAGCAGGTCGCGGTACATCTCCACATAGGTCATCTCGTCCCGGAGCGTCACCGTGCCCTCCTCCTCGTTGCGGAGCATGTAGCGGTAGATTCCCGCCAGCTTATGAATATACTCGCTCGCCTCCCTGTCCCTTCCGTCCAGCACGAGGGCGTCCAGAATGTTCAGCGAATTGAAGAGGAAATGCGGGTTGACCTGCTGCTTGAGGTTGAGGTACTGGAACTTGGCGAGGTCGGCGCGATTCTTTTCCTTCTCGGCGTTGCGGCGGGCCGTGATGGCATATTCAATCATGTAGATCACGGAATAGATCATCACTTCCGCGATGAACGCCACCAGGGCGAGTTCAAGGAAACTCTTAGCGGAGGAAGGGCGGCGGAATTCGAACGGCAGTCCGGAGCCGACAAGGGCCGCGGCGACCGCGGAAAGCGCTATCAGTAAGACCGCCGTTGCGAGGATGTGTCCGGCCGAGGATTTCCGGTCCGACATATTCTTGGTCTGCTCCACGAAGAGGATCGTCAGGCAGACCATCACCAGAAGGATGAAGGTGTTGTCGGCAAATGCGGCGACCGCGTTCACCACGGATCCCCCTTCAAAGAGGGTGGAACTGAATATGTAGATTATGATCCTGACAATCAAGATGATGGCCACGGCGACGGCGAGCCATGTGATCTCGAAGCTTCTTGCCTTGGACTCTTTTCCGTACCTGTCGGCGTAGCGTCTCATGAAGAAGACCAGTCCCCAGCCCATCGACTCGGTGGTCGTGAATGTGGCGATCGCGGGGGAAAGCAGGGGGTGGTTGATGAACGTCCCTGCGAGCGCGGCGATCCCGTTGCCGAGGAGGTAGCCGAGAATGTTGGCGATGATGATGACGATGGAGGAGAACTCCACGCTCTGCCGGTACCTCAGGCAGAGGATGACCGTGAGGACGATCGTGAGCGTGGTCAGGGCCAGCTCGTCCCCGAGGTTCAGTAACCTGCACAGCACCGCCGTGGCCACGTGGAGCAGCGCGAAAGCGTGGATTATGGATGATGTCCTTAGTTTCATGCCGTTAATGATGGTTGGGTGACCGTTAACTATTCACAATCGCCAAAGTACTGCAATTTAAGAAAAATATCTTTCATTTCGTCATTAAAAGCCAGCAATTCATCCGCTTTTTCTTTCCATTCATCGTTTCAATAATTACAAATCGGTGCTAATCAACTATATTTACGCCGAAATTGACACTGAAATTAGTACCGTAAAATGCAATCCAAGAGCAAACTTACGTTTTGGGAGATGTGGAACCTCAGCTTCGGCTTTTTCGGGGTGCAGATCGCCTATGCCCTCCAGAGCGCGAACATCAGCAGGATCTTCGCCACTTTGGGAGCGGATCCGCACCAGCTGAGCTTCTTCTGGATCCTCCCGCCTCTGATGGGCATGATCGTCCAGCCGCTGATCGGCAAGTGGTCCGACAGAACCTGGTGCAGGATGGGACGCAGAAAGCCTTATCTGCTGATCGGAGCCTTGATTTCGGTTCTCGTGATGATCTTCCTTCCGAACGCCGGCAGCCTGAGTTTCTCCTCAAGGCTGATCCTTGGACTCAACGGCGCCATGTGGTTCGGACTGTTCTCGCTCATATTCCTTGACACTTCCATCAATGTCGCGATGCAGCCGTTCAAGATGATGGTCGGGGACATGGTCGGCGAGGAGCAGAAGGCTCAGGCCTACTCGATCCAGTCGCTTCTTTGCAACGCCGGTAGCCTGGTGGGCTACCTTTTCCCGATTTTCTTCACCTGGATCGGCATCGCCAACATCGCCCCAAAGGGACAGGTGCCGCCGTCCGTGATCTGGAGCTTCTGGTGCGGCGCCGCGATCCTTATCCTCTGCGTGCTATACACTTTCCTGAAAGTCAAGGAGATGAATCCTCAGGAATATGCCGAGTTCCATTCCATCGATCCAAAGCGTCAGGCTGAGGAGGAGAAGGACAACCCGGGACTCATCAGACTGTTGCTCCATGCTCCCAAGACATTCTGGACCGTGGGACTCGTGCAGTTCTTCTGCTGGGCGGCGTTCATGTACATGTGGACCTATTCCAACGGAGCCATCGCCGCCAACTGCTGGAACGCCACCGACACGGCTTCCGAGGGCTATCAGGCAGCTGGTAACTGGGTCGGGGTGGTCTTCGCCGTGCAGGCTGTCGGATCAATCCTGTGGGCGATTGTACTTCCTAAGTTCCGCTCCTTGAGACTGGCCTATGTGGTTAGCCTTCTGATCGGAGCCGTCGGCTTCATCTCCGTTGCGTTCATCCACAACCAGTACCTGCTCTGCGTGTCGTACCTGCTGATCGGAACCGCCTGGGCCGCGATGCTCGCGCTTCCGTTCACGCTTCTGACCAACGCTCTCGACGGGGAGCATCTGGGCAGCTATCTCGGCTTGTTCAACTGCACCATCTGCCTTCCGCAGATCGTCGCCGCGGCACTCGGCGGAGTGGTGCTGAGACTTCTGGGCGGAGTCCAGGCGAACATGCTCGTCACTGCGGGTGTCCTGCTTGTGCTTGGCGCGCTGAGCGTCCGTCTCATAAAGGAAAGGAAACAATAATAACCTTAATAATCATATTAAATGAATATTCAAACAATTCAAACATTCCAGATGAAAAGGATTATAGCTGCCGTGGCGACCTTGCTTCTTTGCCTGGTCGGCACTACCGTATCCGCTCAGAGCGGGTATCAGGTGAAGGGAGTTGTAGTTGACGCCGCCGGTCCGGTCATCGGTGCCACTGTCATGGAACAGGGTACGCAGAACGGTATCGCGACCGGTCTCGACGGAGACTACATCCTTAACGTTTCCGGCCCGGATGCCACTGTCGAAATCAGCTGCATCGGCTACAAGACACAGTCTTTCAAGGCTTCCGAGGTTCCGGCCAAGATTATTCTTACCACCGACACCGAGTTTCTCGACGATGTGGTCGTGATCGGCTACGGTACCGTCAAGAAGAGCGACATGACTGGCTCGATCTCCTCCGTGAAGGCCGACCAGCTCAACAAGGGTATGGTGACATCACCATCGGATCTGCTCCAGGGCAAGTCCGCCGGCGTTGTCGTCACGATGGGTGACGGCGCTCCGGGTTCCGCCAGCACCATCAGAATCCGTGGCGGTTCCTCTCTGAAGGCCAACAACAACCCTCTCGTCGTGGTTGACGGTCTGCCTCTTTCCGAGACAGGCATCAGCGGAGTCTCCGACGCGCTTTCCTCCATCAACCCTAACGACATCGAGAGCTTCACTGTCCTGAAGGACGCCTCGGCGACTGCCATCTTCGGATCGAGAGCCTCCAACGGTGTCATCATGATCACCACCAAGAAGGGTTCCAAGGGTGCCGAAGGCATCCACGTGAGCGCGGACTTCACCGGAAGCGTCAGCCAGAACGCCAAGTACGTGGACGTGCTGACAGGCGATGAGATGCGTGACCTTATGAAATGGTATCTCGGTGACGGAGGTTCGGCCTACGCCGCCCTCGGCAAGGAGAACACCGACTGGCAGAAGGAGATCTTCCGTCTCGGAAGGACTCTGGACGGCAACGTGGCAGTGTCCGGCAGGGTAGGGAAGAGCGACATCTTCCGCATGCCTTACCGCGTGTCCATCGGCTACCACAACCAGGACGGTACCCTCAAGACCTCAAACCTTGAGCGTGAGACCATCTCTGTCAACCTCAACCCGAGCTTCTTTGACGACCATCTTCTTGTCAGTCTCAACGGCAAGCTGATGAATATGGACAACCGTTTCGCCAACCAGGACGCCATCGGCGGCGCTGTCAGGATGGATCCTACCCAGCCTGTCTATGACGCGAACGGCCTGAACGGCTACTGGTGGTGGAACTACGGCAAGGGCACGCAGACCATCGATAACTGCAACACACAGGCCCAGATGAACCCTGTCGCCCTTCTGAACGACAAGCTTGACAAGTCCAACGCCAAGCGTTTCATCGGCAACGCCCAACTCAACTACAAGGTCCATGGATTCGAGGATCTGAGCCTCAACCTCAACCTTGGTCTGGACTGGTCCAAGTCAGACGGTACGGTTGATGTCGCTCCAGGCACGGAAATGTCATTCCACAACACCCAGGAGTCCGGTTCCGGTTATCACAACAACTATTCCCAGATAAGGCGTGACCAGACCCTTGAGTTCTATGCCCAGTACGACAAGACTCTCGGCAAGCACACCTTCAACGCGATGGCAGGTTACTCCTGGCAGCACTTCTACAATTCGACTTTCAACGAGAAGTACAAGGCTGACGGCACCCTTCCTACCGCTTCCGACTACTATCTGAGCAGTCCTAACACCTTCAGAACCGAGTACTTCCTCGTGTCTTTCTTCGGACGTGTGAACTATTCGTTCAACGACCGCCTTCTCGTGACCGCCACCCTGCGTGACGACGGCACCTCCCGTTTCGCCAACAACAAGTGGGGTCTCTTCCCTTCGGTGGCGGTAAGCTACAACTTCGGCAAGGAGAGGTTCATCGCGGACAGCGGTGTGGTCTCAGCCCTGAAGCTCAGGCTCAGCTGGGGACAGACTGGCCAGCAGGATCTCCAGTCCGGAGACTACCCGACACTGTCGTCCTACAAGTACAACACGAACCAGTCGATGTACTACTTCGGCAACAAGTTGATCACTCCGATAACGCCGCTTGGCTACAACGCCGACCTCAAGTGGGAGACCACCACGACCTACAACATCGGTCTTGACTACGGCTTCCTCGGCGACAGGATCTTCGGTAGCGTGGATCTCTACAAGCGCGACACCAAGGATCTCCTGAACCGCACTCCTGTGGCCGCCGGCGCCAACCTGTCCAACTACTTGAACGCCAACATCGGAGACCTTACCAACAAGGGATTCGAGTTCGAGTTCAACGCCATTCCTGTCCAGACAAGGGACTGGAACTGGACCCTTGGATTCAACGCGACCTTCAATGAGACCAAGATCTCCAGGCTTACCACCGATGACGAGCGCGCCGACTACTTCGGAATCACTACCGGCGGCATCGCCGGCGGTACAGGCAACATGGTCCAGATCCATCAGACCGGCCACGCCCCTAGCTCGTTCTTCGTCTATAAGCAGGTCTATGACACGGACGGCAAGCCGATCGAAGGCCTCTATGCCGACCTGAACAAGGACGGAAAGATCGACGACAACGACAAGGACTGCTTCCACAATGCCGCTCCGGACTGGACATTCGGCTTCAACACGCAGGTGGCGTACAAGCAGTGGACCCTCGCAATGAGCGCCCATTCAAATGTCGGCAACTATGTCTACAACAACATCGCCTCCAACGGCGACCTCCTGACCGACCTCTGGGCCAACAACTTCGTGAACAACCGTTATTCCACGGCGAAGGAGCACAACTTCTCGTCATACCCCCAGTATTGGTCCAATCTTTACGTCGAGAACGCATCCTTCCTGAAGATCGACAACATCACCCTCAGCCGCTCGTTCAACTTCGGCCAGAAGACTCCGATGTCGTTCAACGTCTTCGCGACCGTTCAGAACGTGGCCTGCTTCACCAAGTACGGTGGAATCGACCCTGAGATCTTCTCCGGTATCGACAACAACATGTATCCGAGGCCTCGTACCTACATCCTTGGTGTCAAGTTCAACTTCTAATGCGACATAGACAATGAAAAATATTATCAGATTTACAGCGGTCGCCCTCGCCGCGACAATGCTCGCCTCAGCGGCCACGTCCTGTGTAGGTGACCTTGACGTGAAGCCTATCGATCCTAACATCGAGCTTCCTGAGGACGTGCTCAACAGCCAGGAGGCTTTCACAGCCCTTCTCGCCAAGTGCTATCAGGGACTTTCCTGCTCCGCATCCTCCGGGCCGAGCAGCGATCCGGACATCGAAGGTGTGGACGGCGGCTATGGCCAGTACATGAGAGCGCTTTTCAATATGGAGGAACTCTCCACGGATGTGGCGACTTGCTGCTGGAACGATGGCGGCCTCTTTGACATTCACAATCTCAATTGGAACGCATCCAATGAGTTTATCCTTTCGATGTACTACCGTATCTTCTTCCAGATCAGTCTCTGCAACGAGTTCATACGCCGCTCCAACGCCAGCGACATCAGCGGTTACTCCCTGAAGAACGCCTACATCGCCGAGGCGAGAGCCCTCAGGCTCTTCAGCTACTACCATGCCATCGACTTGTTCGGCAACGTGCCTTTCGCGACAGAGCATCAGTCTGTGGGTTCAACCGGAGCCGAGCAGATCTCCCGCGCCGACCTCTTCGACTGGATGGAGAGCGAGTGCAACGACCTTCTTGGCGGCAGCGACCTCGCCGAGCCGGGTAAGAATGAATATGGCCGCTGCGACAAGGGTATGGTGCAGATGATTCTCGCCAAACTCTACCTCAACGCCGAGGTTTGGAAGGGTACAGCGATGTACGACAAGGCTGCCGCTGTCTGTGAGAAGATTATCAGTGAATATCCTCTCCACACCAAGAGCGCCGGCAAGTACAGCGCCTGGCAGGAGCTATTCATGGCAGACAACCACCTTTGGACAGCCAACACGACCTACAACGGTGACGAGATCATATTCGCCGTGGAGCAGGATGGAATCCTTGTTCAGTCCTACGGAGCCACTAACTATCTCGTCTTCGGCTGCACGGGTGGCAAGATGGACGCCGCTGCGATCGGTATCTCCACAGGTTGGGGCGGTCTTTCCCTGACAGGGGCTTTCACCAGCAAGTTCGAGGACGCTGACCTTCGCGCCACATTCTACAGGGGCGAGGAGTTCGATCAGTACGTCGATGCCTTGCGCCGTGAGTCCGACAGCTGGTCTAACGGTTGGAAGTCAATGAAATTCCTGAATGTGAACCACGATGGCGGCAAGGCTCAGGCCGATGGCTTCGTGGACACTGACTGGCCTGTCTTCCGCGGTGCCGACGCCTATCTGATGTACGCCGAGTGCGCCGCCAGGGGAGCCGCCGACAAGACCAAGGGACAGCAGTACCTTGACGCTGTACGCGCGAGAGCGGGTGTGGGCAGCATCGCCCTCACTCTTGACAACATCATCGACGAGCGTGGCCGCGAGCTTTACTACGAGGGCTTCCGCCGTCAGGATCTGATCAGGTTCGGACTCTTCACCTCCGACAAGTACCTTTGGGAATTCAAGGGAGGCGTGCAGGCCGGAAAGGCTGTTGACGATCACTTCAATCTGTATCCGATCATGTCCAGCGACCTCAACGCTAACGGTAATCTTAAGCAGAATCCTGGTTATTAACAGATTATGAAAAAGTTATTTTACACGATAATCGCATTTGCGGGAATCCTTGCGGCTTCCTGCTCAACGGATGAGGACAAGCTGGTCTTCGATCCATCATCCTCCGTGGCCCCGACTCTGGGAACCCTGGCCGGAACCACGCTCTCGTCCGACGGCGCTGACCTGACCTTCGAGTTCACACAGCCGAAGTACAATGTCGATGCCGGCGTGCTATACGCTCTCTACGCCTCTGATTCTCAGGATTTCGGGAAGCAGGAGAAACTCGCCGCCACCATCGGCGGCACGACCGTGACCGTCAAGCAGTCCGCCCTCAACTCGGTGATCCTGAATCTGGGCGGCGAGCCTGGCGCGGAGTTCACGGTCTACCTCAGGCTTGACTCATGGCTAGTGAACAACAAGAACATGGCTGTGGAGTCCTCGCTGGCCCGTTCCGGCGTGTTGTCCGCCACATTCGTTCCTTACAGCCAGCTGATCCTTGACAAGGATATCTATGATCACGTCTGGGTGATGGGCGACTACAGCGGATGGAGCCACGACAAGGCGCAGCTCCTCTACAACTACAGCAAGGACGGCAACATATTCACAGGTGTTGTTGACTTTGAGGACAAGGCTGCGAGCGGCATCAAGTTCACCGGTGCGGCTTCCTGGGACGAAGCCACTGGCAACTGGGGAACGGCTAATCCTGACGATGCGTCCGAGGCTGCCTCTGTGACGCTTCTCAATGGATCCAACGACAACATCATGTGCTACGGCAAGCGTTTCTACAAGTTCACCCTTGACAAGAAAGCCCTCGTCCTGACCAAGGAGTGGGGCGCTGACAAGATCGGTATTGTGGGTACGATCAACAACTGGGCCGCTCCTGACGTGGAGATGACGTTCAACAAGGACTATCTCCGCTTCTGGGTTGACCTTGAGGTCACAGGCGACCAGGAGATCAAGTTCCGCGCCGACGAGGACTGGGTGTACAACTGGGGCGCCGACGCGAAGTCGGGCGGTGACAACATCAAGGTGGGTACCGGAAAGTACCGTGTCTATCTTGACCTTAACAAGGGTACCGTCGAGCTGAACGAGAAGATGTTCGGCAAGACCGAGCCGAGCGCAGGTGGTGACGAGCCTGAGCCAGGCAAGCCTGGCGCGTGGTCACTCATCGGTACCATCAACGGGGACAGCTGGTCGGCGGACGTTGACATGACCAACACCGAGGGTGACATCTGGATCGCCCGTAGCGTGAGACTCACCGCAAGCGACGAGTTCAAGATCCGCGCCGACCACGATTGGTCTGTGAAGGTAGGAGGACCGGAGGAGAACTCCACAAGCACCATCGATCCGGCCAATGCCTACGGCGTGTTCAAGCCTGAGCTTGGCAAGGCGTTCGCCGCCGGTGACAAGAACATCCAGGTGGGGGCAGAGGGAGTCTACGACATCACCTACGACTATGCCGCCCAGACCATACTCATCGAAGAGCACAAGACCGCTTTCTCCCTCATCGGCGAGATCGGCGGAAGCTCTTGGAGCAAGGACTTCGTGATGACTCAGGACGGTGATGTCTGGACCAGCCCGGTAGTGAACATCACCGGAGGGTTCAAGATCCGTTATGACTACTCCTGGGAGGAAACCAACACCTACGGTGTCGCTGAAGGGACTACCGTTGAGATAGGTAAGGAATTCACTGTGGTTCAGCCGGGCGGAAACATCAAGGTTCCCGAGGCTGGTGACTACAAGGTGATCTTCAATGCGAAGACCCTCGCCGTGACCATCCAGAAGTAATATCCACTTTTTTCAGACGCACCCGATGGGAAAATATGCCCGGGTGCGTCTGATTTTTTTATTATATTCGTAGATTATGAGACGATCTTCTTTTCTCTTGAGGCTTATAGGCCTTGTCCTGGCCGCCGTGCTCCTTGCGGGGTGCGACAAGAAAGGCACGACTCCCGATCCGACTCCGACTCCGGGGCCGGAGACTCCGGAACGCACCGGCGAATCGGGAATATCCTACCAGATGCTGGTATATTCATTCGCCGACAGTGACGGCGACGGCTGCGGCGACTTCAAGGGAATCCAATCCAGACTTGACTATCTTAAGGAGATGGGAGTCCAGGCCATCTGGCTTTCTCCGATCCACCCGGCTTCATCCTATCACGGCTACGATGTCCTGGACTATTCCGGAGTCAATCCCGACTATGGCACCGAGGCCGACTTCAAATCCCTTCTGGACGCGGCACACGCCAAGGGAATCAAGATCTATCTTGACTATGTGCTGAACCACACATCCAAGGATCATCCGTGGTTCCTCGACGCGAAAAAAAGCGCGGACAGTCAGTACCGCGACTATTATATCTTCTCCGACAACCCGCAGGCCGACATCCGCGACGGCAAGATTCCGATGATCGCCACCGAGGGCGCGCGCGGCTACGACTCCGGCCAGTGGTTCTCCGCCGTGACTGGCGTTGACGGCAAGCTCAAGGTGAGGTTCACACTTGCCCTGGACAACGCCGGCAAGCCTTCGACACTGAGGATGGACAAGGTTGACGAGGTGTCCAACACCGGCAGTCAGAACTCGGGGATATGGCTGTACTACGGCGATGACAACATGGCGCAGTTCTACAAGACGGGGGCTAAGGAATGCACTCTGTCACTGGAGTTTGAATCCTCCTGGGGCGTGCTTGTGAGAACCAGCCAGACCCAATGGGACTCCTACAAGTATGGCGCTCCGTCCGGAAAGAACCAGCTTTCCTATGGCGTTCCGCTCGCGCTTTCGAACACCAACGCTCAGGACATCATTCTGCCTGGAATGACCACGACGATGTACCACTCGCATTTCTGGACAGACTGGTTCGCCGACCTGAACTACGGCCCCGCGGCCACCTGCGAGCAGTCCGCAGCTTTCAAGTCCGTCTGCGAGTCCGCTGACAAGTGGATCAGGATGGGAGTGGACGGCTTCCGTCTGGACGCTGTCAAGCACATCTACCACAACGCCGATTCGGACGAGAACCCGACATTCCTGAAGAAATTCTACGACCGCTGCAACTCCACCTACAAGTCCGCCGGCGGCAAGGGTGACTTCTATATGGTGGGCGAGCAGTTCAGTGACGCCTCCGAGGTCGCGCCGTACTACAAAGGCATTCCAGCCCTCTTTGAGTTCAGTTTCTGGTGGAGGCTGAAGGACTGCATCAACAACGGTGACGGAAGTTCCTTCGTCGGTACGATCCAGAACTATCAGAAACTCTACGCGGGCTACCGCTCCGACTACATCGAGGCCACTAAACTCTCCAACCACGACGAGGACAGGGCCGGGAACGATCTCGGAAAAAGTGTGGCCAAGATGAAACTCGCCGGCGTGGTTCTCCTTACGGCGGGCGGCCAGCCTTACATCTACCAGGGCGAGGAACTCGGCTACTGGGGGTCCAAGTCCAGCGGCGATGAATATGTCCGCACACCGATCATGTGGAATTCCGACGGTTCGTCGCTCGCCGACGGCAAGTTGAGCGGCAAGGTGGACAGGACGATGCTCTCCTCCGGAATCTCTGTCGAGAGCCAGGCGAAGGACGACGGTTCCATCCTCAATGTCTACCGCCGTTTCGGTGTGCTGAGGGATCAGTACAAGGCCTTGGCCAAGGGTTCGTTCGACTACTGTCCGGCTGCATCTTCTGTGGCTTCCGTCTCCGCATGGTACCGTGCCTATGATGGCCAGAAGGTCTTGGTTGTCCATAATTTCTCCGCTGGCAACGCCTCCGTCAACTTTACGTCCGACAAGCTGGACAACGCCGTCGCCACGAACGGAACCGTGAAGGTAAATGGCTCCAGGTTGACTCTGGGAGCATATTCATCAGTCGTTTTTCTGCAATAGTTAATTTGACATTATATGAGACGCACACTATTCATTCTGCTTGCCTCTCTTCTGGTGCTCTCCTGCGGGCGCGATCCCGGAGAGGCTGCCGTTGAGCGTGACTGGACCCGCGACGCTGTGGTCTATGAACTGAACACCCGTCAGGCGACCGCCGAAGGCACCTTCGCCGCAGCCCAGAGGAAACTTCCTGAACTTAAGGAACTTGGGGTGGACGTTGTCTGGCTGATGCCTGTCTATCCGATCGGCGAGAAAGGCCGCAAGGGAACTCTCGGCTCCTACTATGCCATCAAGGACTATTGCGACATCAACCCGGAGTTCGGCACCCTGGAGGATTTCGATGACTTTGTCGGCGCGGCCCACGACCTTGGCCTCAAGGTCATCATCGACTGGGTGGCCAACCACACCTCTCCGGATCATCCGTGGGTGACTGGGAAACCTGCCGACTGGTACGTCCGCGACGCGGAGGGCAACACGATTGTCGAATATGACTGGACGGACATCGCCAAGCTCAACTACGAGTCCAAGGAGATGCGGGCCGAGATGGAAAAGAGCATGCGTTTCTGGCTTGACAGGGGGATCGACGGCTTCCGCTGCGACGTGGCCTATCAGGTGCCGCAGGATTTCTGGGCCGATGTGCTCTCGAAGTTCAGGTCTGAATATTCCCGCAGACTCTACTTCCTCGCCGAGGGGGAGGAGCCTTGGCTGCACGAGGCCGGCTTCGACGCCACCTACGCCTGGAAACTGCACCATCTGCTGAACGACATCGCGCAGGGGAAGGCCGGAGCCGACAGCCTTGTCCGCTATGTGGAATGGAATGCCACTGCCTATCCATCCGGCAGCCATAGGCTTACGTTCGTCACTAACCATGACGAGAACTCTTGGTCCGGCACTGAATATGAAAGGATGGGCGACGCTTGGAAGGCGATGGCTGTCCTCTGCTGGACACTTCCGAACTCCCAGCCGCTGATCTACACCGGTCAGGAGGTCGGCTACAACCACCGTTTCGAGTTCTTCGAGAAGGATCCGATGCCGGACTGGCACCACAACGCCACCACGGATTTCTACACCTATCTCAATGAGGTGAAGCACGCTCATCCGGCTCTGGATTCTGACAATCCGTCCTTCGAGGTGCTTTCCTGCACCGATTCCGCTCTGGTCTTCAAGCGCGCTTTGGACCAGGACAGCGTGATTGTCAGCGTTCAGTTGCAGGCTCCGTGGAACTGGAGTATAACTGTCCCGGAGTCAAGGGTTTCGCGCGTGGAGCCGCCGAGCTGGTGGGTGGGCATGAAGACCCCTCTCCAGCTGATGATCCACGGCGATGGCATCGCCGGCTATGATGTCAGGATCGAGGGTGAAGGTGTCGGCGTCAAGGAGATCCATAAGGCGGACAGCCCTGACTATCTTTTTGTTGACGTGGCCGTAAGCGCATCGGCTAAGCCCGGTGAGTACGGCATCATATTCACGAAGGATGGCAGTTCCTTCCGCTATCCGTACCGGATCGCCGCGAGGGAGGAAGGTTCCGCCGAGCGTGGCAGTTTCACAACTTCGGATCTTATCTATCTGATCTGCCCTGACCGCTTCGCCAACGCCGACAAGGGAAATGACAACACTGATGACACCGCCGAGAAGGCTGACCGCAGCGAGCCGTTTGGCCGCCACGGTGGTGATCTTCAAGGCATTATCGATCACTTGGACTACATCGCCGACCTTGGTGCCACCGCCGTCTGGTGTACTCCGCTTCTGGTGGACGACCAGTCCGAGGGGTCTTACCACGGCTATGCCTGTGGCGACTACTACCGCATCGACCCACGTTTCGGCAGCAATTCCCAGTACAGGGAATATGTCGCCAAAGCCCACGAGAAGGGTCTGAAAGTGATAATGGACATCGTGACCAACCACTGTGGCACCGGCCACTGGTGGATGAATAATCTTCCGTTCAAGGACTGGATCCATCAGTTTCCTGAATATACCGGCTCGAACATCGCCTTTTCAACGGCGATGGATCCGAACGCGTCGCAGTACGATGCGAATTTACAGGTCAGCGGCTGGTTCGTGCCTTCGATGCCGGACATGAATCTCGACAATCCGTTCATGCTGAAATACTTTCAGCAATGGGCGATCTGGTGGACCGAGTTCTCCGGCCAGGACGGCCTGCGTGTGGACACCTACCCGTACAACGAGAAAGTCCCTATGAGCAAGTGGTGCGAGGCCGTGATGAATGAATATCCAAACTTCAACATCGTGGGTGAGTGCTGGGACTCCAACATCGACCAGCTTGCCTACTGGCAGGGCGGCAACGCCAACCGTGACGGTTTCGACTCCCACTTGCCTTCGATTATGGATTTCCCTCTCCAGGAGGCGATCAACGCCGCTCTTTGCGAGGACGAGTTGCAGTGGGGACAGGGAATGGTCCGGGTATATTCAGCCCTCTCTCACGACGCCACCTATAATGATGTGTCCAAGATGCTGATATTCCTCTCCAACCACGACCATTATCGTGTCGCTGACGCCTGGAGGCAGAATCCGGACAAGTTGAAGATCGCCTACACCCTTCTGGCCACAGTCCGTGGAATCCCTCAGATTTTCTACGGTGACGAGATGGGATTCGCCACCGGCAAGACCTACAAGAGCGACGGCGAGTTGAGGATGGATTTCCCTGGCGGCTGGGAAGGCGACAAGGTGGATCTCTTCACCGAGGAAGGCCGTGCCTCCGCCACCGTCACAGTCGGCGGAAAAACAATCCCGCAGGGACAACTCGCTGAGCTTCACGACTATGCCAAGACCCTCTTCCAGTGGAGAAAGACCAAGGACGTGATCCACACCGGCCGCACGATGCACTTCCTCGGCCGTGACAACACCTACGCCTTCTTCCGCTACAACGACACCGACAAGGTCTTCGTGTACGTGAACAATTCCCCGGAGCCGAAAACCATCCCGTGGTCCCACTACTCCGAGATCGCCTCCGACCTAACCACCGGCCGCAACGTCCTGACCGGAGAGCCAGTCCAGATCTCCGACTCCACCGTCGTTCCTCCTTCCACCGCCCTTGTTGTGGAATATTCATTGAAGTAGAACCGTTTATATTTGATGGAATATTTGTGTAAAATACTTTTATGCGCCGATACTTTTATGCGCCGATACTTTTATGCGCCGATACTTTTATGCATAACAATCTCAGCATCCGCACATTCGGGAAGTAATACCGCCTTTGATGAGCGTTCGTGTCTGCTTTCAGCCGAACGCTCATATTCAGAGGCCTTGATGCTTGGTGACACCACAAAGACAATCACAGGAGTGGTTATGGAAGAAGGTGGCACTCCCGTACCATTTGCGTTTGTGTCATTATATTCAAAGAAAGATTCCACGCTTATCGCCGGTGAAATGAGCGATGAGCGTGGACGTTTTTCTCTGCGATTCCCGGGTGGCCCTACTGTGCTCAATATCAGTTGTATCGGTTATAAGACCATCGAGATGCCTGTGACGGCGTTGGATTTGGGCACAATCTATATGACGACCGATGCGAGCCTGCTGGAAGATGCGACTGTGGTGGCTCACCGAAAATACATTTCAAGGGAAAACGGTGGGCTGACACTGAATGTTCAGGGCTCCGGTTTGAGGAACATCGGTAAGGCCGCTGATGTGATCAAGTATATTCCCGGAATGCTTTATGCCAACGGCAAATATGAGGTGTTCGGGAAGGGTGAGCCTGTAATTTATATTGACGGAAGAAAGATGGCGAACGTTTCCGAGCTATCGCTTCTATCCTCCTCCAATGTGAAGTCTGTCAAACTTATAACCAATCCGGGGGCTGAATATGACGCTGGCACAAGGAGCGTCATTGCCATCGCCACCGTCAGGCACACGTTGGATGGCGTTTCCGGCATTGTCGGAGCGGAACTTTCCAGGCACAGGCAGTGGTCCGGCAACGAGGATGTTAACCTTAATGTTCATAAAGGGGCCGTGGATGTTTTTCTTGCATATCGGTATGACAACACGAAAAGCGACATTCGATACGACATCGACCAGACCAATTACGAGCAAGACACCTTCCACGAGGTTTCGGCTTCTGAATATTCAGACCGCTCCCGCTCGCACGATTACAGTGCCGGGGCGAATTACGCGATAAATAAGAATCATACCGTTGGTGGCAAATATATGGGAACCATTTCCGACTACAAATTGCTTGATTCTCCTTACGACTATATGCAGGTGTATCGCAACGGTGAGCTTTTGACTTCCACGGACAACAAGACCGATGAGTCGGAAAAGGAAAGGTTCCACAATGCCAATGTCTATTATATCGGCAAGTTTTCTGATAAATTACAGGTCAATGTGGATGCCGACTATGTATATTCCCGGTTGAATCATTGGCAGCAAGTGATTGAGACAAGCCGGATTGACGCGGTGTCGGAGAGCACCCATATTCAAAATGACCAACGCAACCGCGCGGTCGCTTTCAAGGACGTGTTCGCTTGGAATATTAGTGAGGTCAGCGGACTTGATTTCGGGACTGATTTCAGCAGGATCAGCTCTTGGGGCACGTCAGTCAATGAAGAAGGTAAGATTGCCGATGACCGGTTCAAAAACAATGAAACCAAGTATGCGGGATTTGTCTCCTATCGCTTGTTTTCTGAAAAATGGAAGGGGAGCGTCGGGCTTCGCTATGAATATGTCCACGCCATCAACACAGACCAGGGTGAGGTGAAGAACAGGAATGATTATTCTGACCTTCTGCCTTCACTGTCTCTTTCAACCTCTCTCGGGAAAGTGGATATGAGTCTTGATTTCAGCAGCAGGGTCAACCGCCCTTCGTTCCGTCAGCTGAACAACAGTGTAAGTTACAACAACCAATACCATTACGAACAAGGGAACATTTATCTGAAACCGCAATATGTCTATGACGCTGAGTTCAGTCTGGATTACGGCATTTTCGACTTCAAAGTGGATTACCAGTATATCAAGGACTATATTCATCCTACGGTTGTGGCGATCGAAGGCAAGCCCGGAACGGTAGCCTGGATGTCAACCAACGCAGACAGATTCCAGCAGTTAGGGGCTCAATGTGTTGTGGCTCCGGTCGTTGGCTGTTGGAGACCGACTTTGACGGCGGGAGTGTACAAGCCTTATTTTACTCTTGAATATAACGGCTCAAAGACGAACTATAATCATCCCTATGGTCTCTTGGCCTTCCAGAATGCTGTTGAGCTGAAAGGCGACTGGCTTTTCCGAGGCGATTTCTACTGGAACATCAAAGGGCATCACGGCATCTATGACCAGAACAGCCGCGCATCTTGCAACGTGATGGTTCAGAAACAATTGCTTAAGAAAAGGCTTACGATAACGTTGAAGGCTGAGGACTTGTTTGACTGGTCAAGGTTGAGTGATGTGAAGAGAGTCAACTTTGTGGTTCAGAACAGAAAAGTGAACAGCTTCAACCGCTGCGTCATCGCCTCCATCACCTATAATTTCAACAGTTTCAAGGATAAGTACCACGGCAGCGGTTCGGCCGACGACGAGATCAACCGCTTTTAGATGTGAGATATTCACGTGCGGCTGGCTGCGAGGTCGGTCATCAATGTAGTGTGCGACGACGGGAGCGGAAACATCAAATATTGCTCCTGTCGAGGGCAAAAACGCATACGACGGCAGCATTTTCTTCGGATAACGCTGCCGTCGTGATTAGGGAAGGTTCTTTGGCGTGGATTTTCCGCTTTTAGAAGAGTATGTTCTTGCTTTACCACTCACGTTATCGATTCCGTAAGTGATCATGTATTCTCTAAGGGTAGCACTTTTGACCTCTTTTGCTTCTCAAGAGTGTATTCTGCACTCTCGGGAAACGTTTAGTCCGCTTTTCGTTTCCCGAGGGTGTCGTCTGGCACTCATAAGCGACATTTTGAAGAGTTATTCGACATCTGCGTGGTGACCAGCGTCGCACTCTTGGGAAGCATATCTGCCACTTTCCGTTTTCGGAGAGTGACAGGTGACACTGTTGGGCAACGTTTAGTCCGCTTTTCGTTTCCCGAGGGTGTTGTTTGGCACTCATAAGCGACATTTTGAAGAGTTATTCGACATCTGCGTGGTGGCCAGCGTCGCACTCTTGGGAAGCATATCTGCCACTTTCCGTTTTCGGAGAGTGACAGGTGACACTGTTGGGCAACGTTTGTCCTCATTTTTGTTACCGAAGAAATTGCGGATGAGAGACTTGAAAAACAGAGTTCATGATATTCATTATATGACGTGCGAGCCTAAAGTGGACCGCTTTCGTGAAATTTGGTGTAAGTTATTGGAAATTAGATGCTATGAATTTTATTGCTATAGGCGTAAATAATCTTTTTTGAGCATCGCAGGGCAAAAAAACAGAAATTTCTGTTTCTTAATGAAAGTTTTTATGTTTTTGAATATGAGAGTGCGGGAAAGATGCTATATTGCGGTGAACCTGAATTTAGATTATATGGGCAGTCACAAACTCAATGAACTCTTGAAGGAGTACAGAAAACAACCTAAGTGGTATTACCACGTCATCTTCGACTCTATCGAAACCGGACAGCTGTTCAACAGTGATGATGAATATGCCGACGGAATGAACAGCGTGGCCATCGGGCAATATGTCTGCGGACTGTCCGTCATCGTGTTCGTGCTGATGGCCAATCATTGCCATATTCTCGTTCATGGATCCGGAGAGGACATCGTCAGGTTTTTCTTGTTCGTCAAGGAAAGGATCAATCGGAAACTCAAAGAGGATGGTTTTCCTCCGCTTCCGATAGACTATGGGTTTAAGATGGTGAAAGTGAACGATGAGCGGCAATTGGTGGACACGATAATCTATATCGCGAGGAATCCGTTGAAGGCCAGGCCGGATCTCATGGCAAGTGGCTATATCTGGGGATCCGCGAATTTGATTTTCAGCGATGTGGACAGACTATATGACAAGATTAAAGTAGCTGACATGTCATGCAGGGAAGCGATGAGGATATTCAGGACTAAAATCAGGCTTCCGGGAAATTACCTTTTTAATCGTCCTCGGGGATTCATTCTTCCGGAGTCCTATGTCCTTAATGGTAAGGCGGAGCAGATGCTTGTGAACTCGTGGAGGTTCAGTTCAGGGCTTGTGAGGAACTTTGACGCTTACCTTAAGATTGCCGAGGGTGTCGGTGAGATGATTATATTTTCGGAGAATGAGTTGAACGAGATTGTCAATCAGGTTCTTCGGGATCATTTCAAGGTGGACTCTGTCAAAGATTTGGGAGTTGATGATAAGTGCCGCTTGGCTTTGATCTTGAAAAGGAAGTACCGCGTTGACACAAAACGAATTGCCCGCAAGATCCATGTTGAGGTTGCGGTGCTCAATAAACTGTTTGAATAGTTCTCCTGACGCATTGCGCGGCACCCTTGGGCGGCGGAAAGGGACGGAAGTGTCACCGGAGAGTGTCGCGTGGCACCCTTGGGCAACGGAAAGGGTCGGAAGTGCTGCTGGGGAGTGTCGCGCGGCACCCTTGGGCAGCGGAAAGGGTCGGAAGTGTCACCGGAGAGTGTCGCGTGGCACCCTTGGGCGGCGGAAAGGGACGGAAGTGTCGCCGGAGAGTGTCGCGCGGCACCCTTGGGCAGCGGAAAGGGTCGGAAGTGCTGCTGGGGAGTGTCGCGCGGTCACTGAGCTTGCCGAAGTGGCCATATTTGCAGGGATGGTGGCCGTGATTCTTCGTCAGATGATGGCGAATCTGCCAAATTGTCATATTCGAGGGAATGGCATAACATTCGATAATACTCCTTGCGTCCGGCTTCGGGAACGATGAAGGCGAAAGAAAAACGCTGCACTTCGGATCTGGCTGGGCAAAAGAAAGAATGATGCCCAGATCCGGTGAACGGGGTCGGGCGAGAAACAAAAAGAAAAACAAAAAAGAATAATAGGAGATTAAGAATATGGGAAAAATTATTGGTATCGACCTTGGAACCACGAATTCGTGCGTTGCGGTCATGGAAGGCAATCAGCCAACCGTCATAATCAACAACGAGGGTGAAAGAACCACCCCTTCAGTAGTCGCCTTTACCGATGGCGGTGAAAGAAAGATCGGTAACCCTGCAAAGCGTCAGGCCATCACGAACCCGCAGAACACAGTCTTCTCCATCAAGAGATTCATGGGTGAGACTTACGAACAGGTTCAGAAGGAGATCGCCAGAGTGCCTTACAAGGTTGTCAGAGGTGAGAACAACACTCCGCGTGTTGACATCAACGGCAAGCTCTATTCACCTCAGGAGATTTCAGCGATGATTCTCCAGAAGATGAAGAAGACCGCCGAGGACTACCTCCGTCAGGAAGTCACCGAGGCTGTCATCACAGTTCCGGCCTACTTCTCAGACTCACAGCGTCAGGCCACAAAGGAGGCCGGCAAGATCGCCGGACTCGATGTCAAGAGAATCATCAACGAGCCTACGGCCGCAGCCCTGGCTTACGGTCTTGACAAGAAGAACAAGGACATGAAGGTCGCTGTGTATGACCTTGGTGGTGGTACATTCGATATTTCCATCCTTGAGCTTGGTGGCGGAGTCTTCGAGGTTAAGTCAACCAACGGTGACACACACCTTGGAGGTGACGACTTCGATCAGGAGATCATCAACTGGCTCGCCCAGGAGTTTGCCAACGAGAACGGCGGAATCGACCTGAAGAAAGACCCTATGGCCCTTCAGAGATTGAAGGAAGCCGCCGAGAAGGCCAAGATCGAGCTGTCCAACCAGACATCGACCGAGATCAACCTGCCTTACATCATGCCGGTTGACGGAATTCCTAAGCACCTTGTAAAGACTCTTACCAGAGCCAAGTTCGAGCAGCTTTGCGACAACCTCTTCCAGAGGTCTATCGAGCCTTGCCGTCAGGCACTCAAGGACGCCGGTCTGAACGCTTCCGATATTGATGAGGTTCTTCTCGTGGGTGGTTCAACACGTATCCCTAAGGTACAGGAACTTGTCAAGGAGTTCTTCGGCAAGGAGCCTAACAGGAGTGTCAACCCAGACGAGGTTGTGGCCATCGGCGCGTCAATCCAGGGCGGTGTGCTCGCAGGTGATGTGAAGGATGTGCTTCTGCTTGATGTCACTCCGCTGTCACTCGGTATCGAGACCCTCGGTGGTGTGATGACAAAGCTCATCGAGTCCAACACGACCATCCCTACCCACAAGTCTCAGGTGTTCTCCACCGCGGCTGACAACCAGCCTTCTGTAGAGATCCACGTGCTTCAGGGTGAGCGTCCTATGGCGAAGGACAACAAGGAGATCGGTCTCTTCCATCTGGACGGAATAGCTCCGGCTCCGAGGGGAATACCTCAGATCGAGGTTACCTTCGACATCGACGCCAACGGTATCCTGAACGTGTCCGCCAAGGACAAGGCTACCGGCAAGGAACAGAACATCAGAATCGAGGCTTCATCAGGTCTGTCTGACGACGAGATACAGAGGATGCGTGACGAGGCGAAGGCCAACGAGGCCGCCGACAAGGAGGCCAAGGAGAAGGTTGACAAGATCAACAACGCCGACGCTCTCTGTTTCCAGTCCGACAAGAACCTGAAGGACTACGGCGACAAGATTCCTGCTGACAAGAAGTCAGCCATCGAGTCAGCCCTCGGCTCCCTCAAGGAGGCTGTCAAGAATCAGAACATCTCTGACATCGACCGCTACACCGAGGAACTCACGAAGGCTTGGAACGCCGCCTCAGAGGACATGAATCGCGCCGCCCAGGCCGGTGCCCAGCAGGGACCTCAGAACCCTTACGGCCCGCAGGCCGGTCCACAGGGTCCACAGAACGGCCCGGACGACCAAGGTCCTGACGAGCAGTAAAGACGATCGGATAATCAGATGATAATCAGATAATAAGAGAGAGAGGATGTGATTTCACACCCTCTTTTTTTTGTCCTCGTCCGTCAGGATGCTCACGAGTCACTTCGTGGCAGTCGGCTGGATTCCGTCGTACTGTTCGCAGACGGTGTGGTAGCTTTCAAGGTTGCCGATGTCGTAGCGGTGTCCGGGCATCTCCATTGCGTGGACAGGGGGCAGGGTGGAGAGCCATGCTATGTAGCTGCCGGGAGCGTCGGTGCCGCAGCCGGCGGTGATGCCGGCGGAGATCAGGCTTGCGTCCTTGCGGGTGTAGTAGTAGAACGGGGGGCAGCACCAGTGGGAGCGAGGCTCTGACGGCTTCTCCTCCATGCCAAGCACGAGGTCTTCGGAGCTGACCTCCACGACACCGCATTTGCGAAGGCGCTGCTCCGAAGGCTCGAAGAAGCGCATGATGCAGGACGTACCCTTTGCGCGGGCATATTCAATGGACCTTACGAGGCTGAAATCCAGCACATTGTCTCCGGCTATGACCAGCATGTCGTCGTCGATGCCGAGGGAATCGATCGCGAATTGGATGTCGCGCACCGCACCCAGGCGCGTCTCGTTCGTCACCGTGCCGTCGTCCACGACAGTGATCTTGTCATCCGGTCGTCCGGCGGCCCAGTCGAGGAAATGCGCGGCGAACTTGTGGTTTGTGATGACTACATATTCATCAATCGCCCCGGAGGTTTTGATGTCGTCGATCAGCCAGTCAAGGATGGCTTTGTCCTTGATTTTCAGTAAGGGTTTTGGGAAATTTTCCGTCAGAGGGTAAAGCCGCGTCGCGTAGCCGGCGGCAAGGATCAGGCATTTCATGACTTATCTTCTAAATTTTTACGCCGTCCGCGCTGTGGCAGATGCAGGCCGAGTAATGCCCCCGCAGATCCGGGAACTCGGCAAGATACTCAGTCTCGACTTTTTTGAATATTTCCTCCTTGAACGACGGGTCGATCAAGGCCATGCAGCAGCCCTTGAATCCGGCTCCGCTGAAGCGGCCTCCGTAGATGCCGTCGGTTCTGGTCATGATCTCGTAGATCTTTTTCAGCTCTGGAGAGCCGGTCTCCCATTTCTCGATGGATGAGCCTTCTCCATCTCGACAGCGCCGGCGATCATCTCGCGCACATCGAATCCCGCCAGCACGATCGGCAGAAGTCCGACCGGAGTGAGGACGGAGAACCGGCCTCCCACGTTGTCCGGAACGACAAATGTCCTGTAGCCTTCCTGTGTGGAGAGGGTCTTGAGGGCTCCCTTGTGAGCATCGGTGATGGCGACAATCCTTTCGGAAGCGTCTTTGTAGGTCTTCTCGATGTGTTCCTTGACGATCCTGAACGCGACCGCCGGCTCGGTTGTGGTGCCGGACTTGGAGATCACCACGGTGGCGACATTCCTCTCGGCCACAAGATCCATCAGCTCCGCGAGGTACTCTTCGGAAAGATTGTTACCTGCGAAGACAACCTCCGGAGCCTCTTTCGCCCCGCCAAGCTGCTTGGCGAAATTGTGGGAGAGTGCCTCGATGGCGCAGCGGGCTCCGAGATAGGATCCACCGATGCCGATAACGACCACCAGGTTGACACCTTTCGCCTTCCAGCAGTCACGTACCGCCTCGCAATCGGCGATCAGTGACTCCGGCGTCTGCGATGGCAGATGCTTCCATCCGAGGAAGTCGTTGCCCGCACCGCTCTCGCTTTCAAGTACATCGAAGGCCTCAAGAGCCTTGCCGACGTATTTCTTGTAATCTTCATCCTTGACAAAGGAGGCACATCCTCCCAAATTGACTTTAACCATTTTCTACCAAATTATTAAGGTTAACTAACTATGTATTCGTCTATGTATTCGTTAAACAAATCTGTTCAACCAGTTCATTCTGTTCATTCTGTTCATTCTGTTCAACCTGTTCAACCTCTCCAGCCTGTCCAGCCTGTCCAAATCTTTTTGGTAGATAATCCTTAGCCGTCAATAATATGCCACCGGCACACTCTTTCTTACCCAAGGCATCTACCAACAAAAAAAACATTTTGCAAAAAATAACCATTTTCGCAATAACAACTCCCACTTATCACGGATAATTTTAACGAATATGTTCGCCAAGGAATATTCATTCATGGGTACCGCCGCCAGTAACCACGACAGCACGCCAGTAAAGTAGGTCAGAAGTCGAATATGTACTAAGTGCCAAGCCCTTCGTGAGCAAAATAGCCGCTTTGGCTCACGAGCGTGACTCGCAGGTGGCCTTCGTGCGCGAAACGGGCGTTCCTGCTCACGAGCGAGACTCGCAGGTGGCCTTCGTGCGCAAAACAGGCGCTTTGGCTCACGAGCGTGACTTGCGACGGCTTTCGTGAGTAAAACAGGTGCTTTGGCTCACGAGCGTGACTCGCAGGTGGCCTTCGTGCGCAAAACAGGCGCTTTGGCTCACGAGCGAGACCCGCAGGCGGCCTTCGTGAGCAAAACAAGCGTTCTGGCTCACGAGCGTGACTCGCAGGTGGCCTTCGTGAGCGAAACGGGCGTTCCTGCTCACGAGCGTGACCCGCAGGCGGCCTTCGTGAGCGAAACAGGCGTTCCTGCTCACGAGCGTGACCCGCGGGCGGCCTTCGTGAGCGAAACGGGCGTTCCTGCTCACGAGCGTGACTTGCGGGCGGCCTTCAGACTCCTCATTGTGCGCATGGTTTTGAAAATAGCAGCGGCGGCCAAACTTTTGGCCGCCGCTGCCTATGGTATGGTCACCGGGTTGGGGGCTAAAATACATGCTCCTTGTCCGGTGTCAAAGGAACACTATTTTTTGAAGTAATTGAAGTTGTTGTTGATGATGGCCTGAGGCAGGAGATCGCCATAGACCTCGTAGCGTCCGGACTTAAAGTTGCCTACCCGGTCCATCATGATCATTCCTGTTGCGGTGCAAATGTTTAAAATAAGTGCACGCCAAATTTCCAATCAAAATAAAGCCAAATTTCCAAATATAAATCCGCCATTTTTCCAAAAAAAATATTCAAAATGAATTGAATTACAAAGAAATGTACTATCTTTGCACCAAAATAAAATTCTATGGAATATAAGAATCGAATAGCAGATCAACTGCTACGTGATAAATTAGAGGCAATGGGTGCTGTCTTGATAGAAGGTCCCAAGGCTTGTGGCAAAACAACTACAGCAGAGCAACAGGCTAAAAGCATTATTTATATGGATGACCCTACCAAACAGCAGCAATACAAACAGATGGCACAAACAAATATTAGCTTTTTGCTTGAGGGGGAAACTCCTCGTTTGATTGATGAATGGCAGGAAGCTCCCCAATTTTGGGATGCCATCCGATTTGAGGTAGACCATAGAGGCGAAGATGGACAATTTATGCTTACAGGTTCTGCGGTGCCTGCTGAAGCTAAAGATATTCATCATACAGGTACTGGAAGATACGGATGGCTTACCATGCGCCCTATGAGTTTGTGGGAATCCGGCGACTCTACTGGTGAGATAAGCCTATCGGATTTGTTTCTTACACCTGATAAAATAGGAGCTTTGAATAAACTTACATTGCCGATGCTTGCTTTTGTTGTTTGCCGTGGAGGGTGGCCTAAGGCTTTGCAAAAGAAAGCAGAAAAGGCAGCACTATTGCAGGCGACAGAATATTATAAAGCGATAACAAATAGCGATATATCACGAGTTGACAACGTAAAACGAGATGCCGAACGGGCAAAGAGAATTATGCGTTCTTATGCCAGACATCAAGGCTCTCAAGCAAGTATCGCGACAATCCTTGCCGATATATCAGCAAATGAACCGGAGGATGTAAGTGATGAAACAATAGATTCATACCTTACTGCCTTGCGGAAAATATTCGTAATAGAGGATATGCCGGCGTGGAATCCCAACTTAAGAAGTAAAACTGCTGTTCGCACATCAGACACAAGGTACTATGTCGACCCGTCAGTTGGCGTGGCAGCTCTTGGACTAGGTCCTAATGATTTAATTAATGACCTGAATACATTTGGGTTGTTTTTTGAGGCAATGTGCATTCGAGATCTTAGGGTTTATGCCGATGCCTTGGATGGCTCTGTATATCATTATAGAGACAAGAATGGTTTGGAATGTGATGCTGTGGTACATTTGCGTAATGGCTCTTATGGTCTTATTGAAATAAAGTTAGGTGGAGAAAAGTTGATTGAGGACGGTGCAAAAACCTTAATGGCACTTTCAAATATCATAGACACCTCCCGAATGAAAGCCCCTGCTTTTTGTATGGTGCTGACAGGTGTTGGTGACTTTGCCTATAAACGAACAGATGGAGTGTATGTTGTGCCGATTGGATGTTTGAGATCATAAGTTTTGACATTCAGAATAATAATAGTTAATGTTAGCAATGATGCATGGATAAAATCTGTAACTTCGATATTGTAATCAATACATGTCTTGCTGAGATCAATCCGACCTCGCTAATGCCGGATTTCGATAAGAACGGTTTTTTGTTATCGGTCATCAACGGATTTGCTTACACCCGCGGGCGGCCTTCGTGAGCAAAACAGGCGCTTTGGCTCACGAGCGTGACTCGCAGGTGGCCTTCGTGAGCAAACTGACAGTCGTACTTTATCGAATGCTTACACTCAGAGTTTACTGTTCCCTATAGTGGAGAAATGACTCTTCACAAAAGCGGTGAGAGGCCTGAGCAAGACCTCTCACCGGGATACAAAATTAGCAAAATTGCCGGTAATAATCAAAGGGTAAGATCAGAGATTCATCGGTGTGGTGTGATCAGTCGTAAGCATTCGGTAAACCCCGTCTTTTCCGCATAACTCCACCGGAGTATCTTTGCGGTTCATAAATAAGGAACCGTATGCACATTGTTATTTCATATACTCGTAGATGAAAATAGGAAAAGAATTTAATACAGCAACACTTCTATTGGGTTTGACATGGAGCAAGAGTTGCCTTTCGAATATTGATAGCTGATTGACAGCAGACTTCTCCTTGGGCATCGCATTTACTCCTGCTATAAGCAAGTTAGCTTTACTGACATTCATCTGCTTAAGAAATTGCCAGTTGTCTTTCACATTCATATACTTTTCCTTGGTCGGCGTTTCGCCATCCTTGAGCAAGATGTGGTCGAGACTGTCATAAGCCGAAAAATTACGAGCCAGACGTTTGAAATCCTTACACTCTTCTCTGCTTACTACATAGTTGGCATAATCGTTGTCGGGAAGTTCCTTGGTATAGCGGATGGACTCAATCATCGGGTAGTTGATGTAGAGCTTTCCGTTCTCGGTTTCGTCTGCAAACAATGCCAGCATCTCTTCTACTCTTTGATTGATTTCTTCAAGCGAAAGGTGAGAGTGTTGGAAGTCATAGTCAAAGAATAGGAATATTTCCGAAATGTCTGAACTTCTGATACCGTTCAAGATGGAGTCACCTCTTGCTGCCAAGCGTTCTCGCATGACAGAAACAATATCTCCACCGTCTTCATATTCCTTCAGCTCATTGTAAAGGTCATATATGTTATTCCCGAAAGAACAAATGATATTGTCATTTACCTTCGGGAAATAGAGTCTTTCCAATGTTCTATACAGGCGAGGCTCACGCTCGTCGCCTTCAAATACAAACAGAATCATAGGCCAAAAGTTCCGCCTCTATATAGTTTCTCCAAGTTATGGGCAAAACGAAGTTCCTTGTCCGTCAAGTCACAAATAGCCTTTATTTCGTTGTTCCTGAGGATAAAGAAACAATCAGGACGAAGCAAGTCATTGGAAAGAAGGAATGTTTCGTGGGTGGTTACGAACACCTGGTTGTTGCCTTCAAACAATCGCTTGCAAATCTTATATGATAGTTCGTGGTGGTAGAAAGCATCAAACTCGTCGATGAAGACGAACGAAGCGTTGTCCATCTCTTTCAGCCAATAATACTGCAACTCCAGATTCCTTGTGCCTGTGGATGCAACCCATAGGAACGGAATTCTCACACCGTTCATTATGCAGAAGAGAATGTTGTCGCCCTTCGTGTTAGGTGCAAACTCATACTCCTGACCACTTACTTCTTTCAAATAAGCTGCAAAGTCGTCAGCAAGGTTGTTCTTTATGATATACTCTTCCACGTTGCTGCCACCTTCCTTCAAGCCAATGAATTCACGGTAGTCGAGACTTCTGAAGAATAGCATATTCTCTACGAAATCGCGAAGTTGTAGCAGGGCATGGTCTTTGGGAAGTGGCACAGAACTCAATAGATAGTTTACTATAGAAATGTTGTTGGCACTATCTTTAAGATTCTGAATGGCAACGGCGGTCAAGCCAAATTCTTCGGAAATAGCAAGTTCTTCTTTGTCTTTAACAAGAACTTCTTTGTTGTCAATAGTCAGCTTTTCGCTAATGATATCGCCTTTCAGTTCCGATGCTATTTTACTGTAACTGTATACTACCACATGACCGTCGAAAGAAAATGTGTAATCGAAATCAACCGGCTCGTTGTGGCATGACGCACATGCATAATTCAGATAGTAATCAGGCTTCTTCCACTTGTGAGAAAGATGGTTGGCAATGTCGAATATTGCCAATCCGAAGTTCGACTTACCGGCTCCATTCGGTCCGTAGATAATACCGTTCTTTACAATGCCATTACGTACTGCATCGTTATTGAACGTATAATTGCTCGGATGAGACAAGTCCCACTCGATACGATTCTTGAACCCTCTATAGTTATTAACTGCAAATCTCGTTAACATGACAATATTGATTAGTGATATTTTGACTACAAAGGTACAAAAAAACAACGTATCCGTAAATAAATTACGGCATATACTGGATCAGGGATTATAGGTATATTAAATTGAATAACTCAGAGTTTACTGTTCCCTATAGTGGAGAAATGACTCTTCACAAAAACGGTGAGAGACCTGAGCAAGACCTCTCACCGGGACGCAAAATCAGCAAAATTGCCGTTAATAATCAAAGGGTAAGATCAGAAATTCATCGGTGTGGTGTGATCAGTTCCACTTACCACTTACGAAGGTTGGTGATGGTGTTGTTGAGGTTCTCAAGACGCTTGTTGTAGCAGTACTTGAGGTTGTTCATCACATCGTCGAACTCCATATTCTCGTCACCGCACAGCCAATGCTCATCCAGATAATTACCGACCTTCCAAATCTTTCGGTTATACTCATCGGAAAGCCTGTTTGCGGCGCGCCTCTCCTCCACGACTCTGTTGGCGACATCAATCAAGTCTGGGTAGACATCCGCCCAGCGAGCCTTGACTCTATTGATGTAGTTCTGATCCTTCATCAACAGAGGCCACCACATATAGTACCTCCTTGGGGTCTCATTATATTTAATGGCCCTTTCGATGAGAAGTGAATTCCATTCGTGATAGTAGTACGCGTTATTTTCCGTGTCCACATTCGTGAAGTTCTGGCTGTCAAAGTCCCACACCGGTCCGGCGCAGAGTTTTCCGTCCCCGTCCTTGTACATGTAGACACTCTTCGGATGCTGGATCTCATCGTTCATGGCGATCTCGTAAACAAACCAGTAGTCGATCACGGAGTTGATGTCGAGACTCTTGTAGGCCTCTGTGTAATAACCATTAGTAAGGTTGCTCTCGATGGCGTTGATGTAGGTTTTCAGATTCTCGAAAATCGCGCTGCCATCATATGTGATACTATTTACTGTAGCCTTGAAGTCATCCTTAAACAAGCAAGGCAATTCACGAATCGTGGTTTTGAATTTCCAGGTCTCGTCGTAATTATTGTCGAACTCGATAAGGTAGCTGCAATCCTTCACGGTAGGGCTGGTGTTTGTCTTAACGACTTTCTCGAATATCGGTTTTGTCATTTTCAGCCTGTTCTCATCGATCTTGATCTGCTCGCAGAAAAGATAGTTGCCGGCGTGGATGCCATTGATGACCAGCTCGACGTTCTGCCCTGAAGGATTCCAGACCAATCCCTTACCTAAGGTGCTTCCGTCTGTCGGCCCGTTGATGAAATGGTTCTGGATAGTCTGGGCGATGTTGAACGCCAGATAGTTACGAATGAGTGACATGTCCGTCCACGGAGAGAGCAGAATCCATCTGTTGTGCTCCTTCATCCCAAGGATGCCCGCCTTTTTGTTCAGCTTGATAGCCATCGGCCTCTTGTCGTAATTGGATGACGTGTTTCCTCTGAGCCTGATGCTGCAACCGGCCTTATTCAAGTCCGCCACACCGTTTTTGTAGACAGCGATGTCGTCGGCCTTGCTCCAGTCCGTGCCCTTTGCAGGGATGGCGAAGTCAAGGAAGCTGACTGTTCCCGGAGTGTTGACATTGACAACCACCACCGGCAGTCCGGTGTTCGTGACGGTAACGGTAAACACCTTTCTCTGCGTGCCGCTGACAAGGGTATATTCAACAGGAGTCCGGAAATCCTGGCTTGATACACCGCTTTCCTGAACCTCACCGTTGCAAAGAACCTTCACTCCCTCAGGTACCGTGAACGTCGGTACAAGCGTGAAGTTGTAAAGGTAAGGGATGCAGCAAGAGACCGTGCCGGCGTCCTTGTCGATCGCGCAGCTGAAATCCTCCGCGGCCTTGACTTCGGTCTTGGAGGTACTGGCGTTCAGAACCGCCGTCTTCTTCAGAAGGCTTGACTCGTTCTTGGCGATCTCGAACCCGAAACTCTTGAACTCCAGTGGAGTCGTGCTGATGTTTTCGACCGTGCAGTTGTTCTCCGGCTTCAGGTCATCAAGGTTCAGAGGGATGTTGTAGCATGCTCCGGCCTGGAAATCAACGAGAGCCTTGACCTCGAATGACACCTTGTGGGAGTCAGTCAATAATTGAATCTCGATCTCGTCACCTTTCTTGATGCCCGGCGCGATGGAAGCATACACGACAGCCTTCCTGCCAACCGAGATTCCTCCCTCCTCGTCCTTCGCCAGTTTCACAGTGATCTGGGATGAGGTCTTTCCGTCAACAGCGGCAAGACCCGAAGCCAGGTTGGTTAGATCCATCGTGAAATCACCGGTCCAGGCGCGAGGCGCCGCGGTCCCCTCAGCTTTCTGTCTGAATATGATGGACTGGAGTCTCTCCGAGCTTGCGACCTCGTCAAGCTTGCTTCCGAATGTCACCTCCGTCTTCAGGAAGGACACCAGAGGCTTGAATATAAATCCATAGCCTCCATCTTTTTTGATGACGGGAGTGTCGCTGGCCTTCACATCGTTGGCGGCGATAGAAGCTTCGTCCGTGTAGTACTGCACTGAGGCCACATTGACCGGGATCGCTCTGCTGTCCGTCGCCCCTTCCACGTAAGGATAGTAGGCAAACCTTGGCCGGTCGCTTGTGTACAGCGAGCCTTTGAACTCTCCGGAACTCACAGGAGTGGAGAATGTGCCGTCGAACGGGGCGTTGGGGGTGGTGTTTCCGAACACGCCGATTCTGTCTTCTGGGGACCACAATATCCCAAGGGATCCGTCCTCGGTCGGCTCGATGTCGATCTGGGTTCTTGTCACCGGAATCTGTCCTATTTCTCCGGTAAGGGAGATCGACTCCTGTTCCAGTACCTCCGTCTCGTTGTTGTCGGCGCAGGAGGCGGCCATCAGTGCCGCCAGCACCATCAGCACAGATGCTGAATATGTACGCTTCATAACCTATGTGTTAAAGAGTTTAATCTATTTACCCATAGGTTAAGTCTTTAGGTCATCCTCTACAGTCCGAAGCCCGTTCCTCCGCTACTGTAGGAGGAGTCGTAGGATCTGGTACCCTGAGGCGCGTCACGGACGCATCGGATTGTAAAGTCCGCATCGGACTGTCCGTGACCGGTTGTTATTATTGGAGTACCTGAATTACCGTCCTTCTGCAAGTAGTAGATCATGTACTCGACATGGGAACCCTCTGGACGCTCGTATTTGGTCTTTGCTGCGTATCGCATGGTTCCAGTTTCGGTTTCGGTTCCGGAAGGCTTGTAACCGGCGAGATTGCCGGTAATCTCCTCACCACAGTACATTGGGATGAAGTAGAGCTCCTTCTCGTTCGGAATCCTCCACTTGCCAAGGTCGTCGGTGCCTTCCTGGTAGTACTTCTCGCACCAGTCACCGTTCATGATCTCAGTGTACTTGAAGGTGTTTTTGGCTGGTGTTCCACCAGCAACTATTGTTTGTTGAGGCGTAGACTTGCTGTATGTGTATGTGTAATATTTTGTTTGCCAAATAAAGCCTTCTGTTCTTGTGGTCAGTGTAACCGTTACATTGAAAGATGTGTAATTGCCGTTGTCGCTCTTTATTTTAATTGTTGTCGATGCTGTCGCACCATTTGAAGTTGATGTAAGGTTTATTGCAGCACTGACCTTGAGCACTGCTGACGTAACATTTACTTCATTACCGGTGCCGATTTGATAGGTGTAGTTCTTAGACGCATCGTAATTAGTGATCGTTACCGGAACAGTTATATTATGAGGAGTCGTGTTGCTCTGACTCTCAGGTATTCCAGTAGGATCAAGCTCGCCAACTGTGATTACAGGAGCATAGGTGTCCTCTCCGCTTGCCGGAATGTTCAGATCCGCACTGGCGATCTTGAAAGCCTTAGGCAATGTACTCGCCGCATCGAAATTCTCGTGCTCAGGATACTCTCCGATCTGCATGTTGGTTCTCAAGGTCTCGTCCTTGAGGCCGTTCACTGTCACGACATAGTTCTCCTGGTCCCAGCTTGTGATATCCGAGACTTCACCCGAGGTTGAGTTTGTGCCAAGATTCCTGACGCATCGTATCATAGGATTTGTCTCCATATTAGACCAGGAACTGATTGCGGTACCCTCCAAAGCCCACCAGATACGGAAGCCCAGGTTTGTACTTGTCGCATAGTTCGTCGTCTCGAATGATATCTCTGTAGGCAGAGACTTCTTACCGCACCAGGCGAAGATGCATTGGCGGATGCTAGGAAGGTACCACCTTACCTCGTCCTCGTCAATTTTGCCGTCACCGTTGAGGTCTCTGTTTCTTGAGAGACATTCGAACATCGGATTGGTTCCGGTAGTGGTCATTATGTTGGCCGAGGTAGGAGGAGTCGCCCCTGTGAAGCCGTTTTGGGCAATGTTCACATAGTCGGTCCACGTCTTGGTTGTTTTAGTGTTGATGATCTCCCAGGTGTTTTTCAATCCGTTCTGCAATTCCGTTCCCGGATAGTCGTCATTACCGGTGAAAGTTGCAGCCGGTGTCTCCTCCACAGATTCAAATCCGAATGGATTACCCACATTATCTTTATAGAATGTCTTGATTGACTTCTGCTTGAGTGTAAAGCCACTGCCCTCGATGTAGGAGCTGTGTCCGTCGGCGCTGATCTTGGCATTGCCGATGGTGAATGACAAGTCCCTGTCATCCGTGTTGACGAAGTCCTTGTAAGGCTTGTCATTGTAGAAGTACTCGTCCACGTAGGCCTGCGTGTAGACATTGTCTCCGCTTATTATGCAGTGTGTCGCGGTGCCGGCCTTTATCTCATCAATCAAGTCGTAGATGTTCACCAAGTTGGCGTCTCCGGGATATGTTGCGAATTCCGTCTGACTGGCAGGTTTGCCGAACTTCACCCAGGCGATGTCCTCAAGGTGCGGATCTGTTGATCCTTCCTGAACGGTGAAGGATGTCATCTTTCCGTCTCCCGCAGGTACAGTGCCGCTGACAATGCATTTCTCGATGTTTGTCTTCGAGAATGTCAGCAGCACATTCTCGAAGTGTGCGTCAAGGTTGACGATGACGTGCGGGGACGGCTTGATGATCTGTCCCTCGGCTCCCGGCTGATTGTCGCTCACCTTTTTTGCCTCGGCGATGATGTTCTTCACTCCGTTGACCGTTATCGTGTAGGTGTACCTTGCGTTACGTGTCACGGAGAAGTTGCCGAATTTCGTGTTTGACGCATCGGTGCTGTTGCCGAAGTCTCCGAGGTGGATGGTGTACTTCACGGTTCCTGTCACGTGGTCTGTCCCGCTCTCGCCCGGACCCTCGTAAGTACCCTCGATCACAACGTAGGTTGATTTGGCCGGAGCATAGGTGAATGTGCTGTAGTCACTCTCCCTTCTCTCGCGGTCGGCGTAAGACCATGAAGTCGGCGAGGCGGCCGGCTTCTGCACATTCTCCGGCATGTAGAATGAGAAAGAGTAATCGCCGCCGGCGGCCGGAGCCGCGATAGGAAGTTCCTCGAATTTGGTGAAGGTGTCGTCACCGGCATATTCATTCAGCTCATCCCTCTGGAGCAGGGTTGACGATGTGGAGTAGTTGTAGATGCTGTAATTCTTCGGAATGAAGGTCACCCCTGTCCCGCTCTTGAGTACGAAGACATTCTTGGAGACTATCCTCTTGAGGTGGAAGACCTTGTCGAAGGTGTTCTCGCCCGGCTGGAGAGTGATGGTGGTAGTGTTCTCTTTGTCGCCGTAGTGTCCCGACATCAGCACAGACGTGGAGGTGATGTCACGTCCAGAGGCTGTGATAGTGTGGCTCCTGAACTCGGCGAGCGTCTTCCCCGCCAGTTCATCCAGATTGACGACCGTGTACTTGTCGTAATTGGCGATAGGGTACATGTACCATTCGCCGCTGGTCACTTTCCTGTCGCCGACGGTGAGCTGGTCCTCATTCAGTTCGATCGTGTAGAGCCAGTTGGTGTTGCTGTTCCTTCTTGTTGGCTCGCCAAGATTCCTGACCTTCACGATGATCGGTGTCGAGTTGGGTTGATTGGCGTTGTAGAAGAGGATAGCCATCTTCTCGACTTTTGTCTCCTGCTCCTCTGTTGCCCTTGTGACGGTTATCTCGTCCATTTCAGGCACCTCCATATTGAACGAAAGGCTTACAGGAAGCCCCTCCTTCACTTTATTCATCGGTTCCTCGTTCTGGCACCCGGCAAGAACGATAGCCGCCATGAATGCGGCCGCGAGTGTTCTGCTTGCTTTTCTCATTGTTTTTTCAGATTAATCAAAGGTTACTCCATTCTGGATCGAATCCCATTCGTCCACCTCGACGTTCTCCTTGGTGGATTTAATTTTAGTTACTTCGCTGCCGGCGCAGACGGTACTTTCCATGACCACTCTTTCCCTCCTTGAGTCTGGGGAGACATAGAATCGTTTGATGTTTTTCATTTTATTCATAAAACTTTATTTCAATTAGAATTCTGACATTACCAAATGTCTTCTCTTAAAACTGACTGAGACGGTAGCCGGCACTCTTGAGGTGCCATGCCGCCGTCTTGGTCAGTCAATCAGGTAGAGGCGGAACTACAATGCTTTAGTGATTGCCGCGCGGCTCAGTGCAGGGTCGTCGTAGAACATGTTCTCCACGCCACCCTTGTGGTCAATCTCAAGAAGTGACTCCGGAACTCCGAATTCCTTAGTGAGACATTCGTAAACGGCCTCGGCGCGTTTCCGGCTGAGTTTGTCATTGATCTTCTTGTTTCCGGTCGCGGCGTCGGCGTAACCGGTCACGATGTACTTGATGTTGTTAGCCTTGATGATCTCGGCGAGCATTCCAAGGTTCACACGGGAATCCTTGCTGAGCTTGCTCTTGTTGATCTCGAAGATCACGAAGTAAGGAGCGGCGATCGTGGTCTGCTTCTCGACAATCTGAGGCTGGGCTCTGAGTTCGCCGAGTTCCTTCTCGAGTCTGATCCTTTCAGCTTCGGACTCGCTGAGAGCCTTCTGGAAGTCGGCTATGTTGTTATTGACAGTCTTGACAACGGTCTTGCTCTTGTTCCATCCGCGTGGCGCGATGTTGTAGGTCAGACCAATCGTGGCGCTCAGCACACCTTCGCCCCAGCGATGACCCATCTCTCCGTCGAAGCGGTCATTGACAAACATTCCGCGAACATCGAGGTTTATCGCCCATGCGTCGCTCAAGCGGAAGTCATTGCTTGTTCCTATGCTGGCGGAAACCTCGTGGGATCTGGACTTGCCGTTGCCTGGCTCATCGTATGTCCAGGCGAATCCCAGACCTGCGTAGAGGCTTGGATTCCAGAAGCGGCCTTCCGCTTTGTAGCCGCGGAACGCATTGCAAAGATTGAGCATGGCATCCATCCTGACATCACCGAACGAGAATTTCTGCTTGTTCAGCCAGTAACCGCTTCCGCCCTTTCCGGGAACCTCCTTTCCTGTTGAGAACGCTTCGTCCGGACCTTGCTGGGTGGCTCCTCTCATGCTGAGTCCATTGTAGGCGATTCTCGCTCCGACAGCCGGGGTGAACCATTTACCTACGCTTATGTTCAATGCGGGAGCAAGCCTGTCTCCGAATTTTGCCTGCTTGTCGTGGTCTCCGAAATAAATCTGGGCTCCTCCTCCGACATTGATGAACCAGTCATATTTGAAATGATTGGTCTCCACTTTGAATTTGTCTGCGGAATAGATGACGTTGACCGTTGTGTCTGTTTTCACTGACGGCTGGGCAAGTGCCGGGGTTACTGCCAGCACGACAATAGCCGCTGTAATCAGATGTTTTTTCATATTGTCTTCTTATTAGTATTTTCTTGAAAACTAATTTATTATCATTGTTATTTCAATGTCTTGCAATGCTCTAAACCAATCAAAAGCAAAGATATGTATTAATTGGAAAAAATGCAACAAAAAAAGTATAATATTCTCGTTATTCGTGATTTAAAACGTTTACTTCGCATTCAGGACTATCCCCGAGCAGGAAGATGTTTCTCCCTACAAGATCAGCGGCTACTTTTTCCGTTTCTTTTTCTTGCCATCCACATAGCCGTAGCCATAACCATAGCCGTACCCGTACCCGTAGCCATAACCATAGCCGTAGCCGTGATGGTGGTAGTCGGCGCCGTTGAGGATCAGCGACATGTTCGTGAGTTTCCGCTCCTGGTACATGGTCTCGATGTCAGGAAGTTGGCGACGGTCAAGGCGGCCGGCCCTCACCACGAAGAGCGTGATGTCGGCGACGCGGTTGGCGATCGTCGCGTCCGCCACAAGACCGACAGGGACGGAGTCTGTGATGATGATGTCGTAGCGGTTCCTCAACTCGGCGAACATCTCATCCAGCCTCTCGTCCATCAGGAGTTCGGCGGGGTTCGGCGCGATGGAGCCTGACGGGATGAGGTCAAGGCCTTCCACACCGGTCTCGTGGGTGATGATGTCATCCAGCGCTATGTCAGAGTCGGCCAGGAAGTTGGTGATGCCTACGGTGTGGTGGTGGCTGTGCTTGCCGAACTGTGAGGTCAGGGTTCCCTTACGGATGTCAAGATCCACAAGGATCACCTTCTTCCTGGCGGAGATGAAGCTTTTAGCCAGGTTGGCGGAGACGAAAGTCTTTCCGTCCCCGGAACTGAACGAGGTGCACATTATCACCTTGATCTTCTCTTTTCTTGAAAGGAAGGACATGTTCGTGCGGACAATCTTGAACGCCTCCGAGGCGAAACCCTCATTGTCCTTGTCCTGTTCCGGAATCACTCCGAGGAACGGTGCGCTGACTTTGCCCTGGATGTCTTTCCTGGTGTGGATCCTCGTGTCAAGGAACATGATCATCAGGAAGATGACTCCCGGCACGGCCAGTCCGAGCAGTAGCCCCAGAAGCAGGATCTTGTTCCTGCTCGGGGCGATCGGATCGCCTGGCCCGGAGGCTCCGTCGATCACCCTCGCATTGTTGTCCACCATCGCCTGGGAGAGGGCGTTCTCCTCGCGCTTGTTCAGGAGGAAGAGGTAAAGCGACTCCTTGATCTTCTGCTGGCGCTCGATCGAGAGCATCTGGCGTTCCTTGGTAGGGATGGACGAGACGCGGGACTGTGCCTGTGACTCACGCGACTGCGCGTCGTTGCGGCGGACATTGATGCTGACGATCATGTTGTCCACGGCCCTGATGATGGACTGTTTCATCGCCCTCAGCGAGGTGTTCAGCTCCTCCACGATCGGGTTCTTCTCGCTGCTGTCCTCGATGAGCTTGTCGCGGCGCAGCTTCACGGTGTTGTACTGGGCGATCTGGCTCTCGATGTTCATGTCGCTGATGCCCGTGTTGGCGGGGATCAGGTCGATCTCCCTTGTCGGATCCGTGAGGTAGTCCTTGATGTAGGTGGCCAGGCGGAGCTGGGTCTCAAGCTCCATCACGTTGGTGTTGTACTTCTGGGACTCACCGACATACATCCCGGCTGTCGTCGCGATGTCCACGATCCGGTTCTCGCGCTTGAAGGATTCCAGATGGGACTCCACGCCTCCCAGCTCGCTTTCGATGATGATGAGCCTCTCGTTGATGAACTCGGCGGTGTTGATGGCCACCTGGTTCTTGTCGTTGATGGCCTCCTCGTTGTAGACCGAGATCAGCATGTTCAGCACGTCTTCCGCCCTTGCGGAGGAGCGGTCCTTAAGGGAGAGGGTGAGAATCGAGGCCTCGTCCTCTTCCTGCCTGATGCCGAGACTGGAGACGAAGTAGCCGACCACCGACGAGAGGGGGTTCTTCGTCACTTGAATATGCTCGCCCATCCAGGAGGTCGTGTAGTAGTTGGTAGGGGCGATGATGAGCCGTACTCCCTCCACGCTGACCGTGTCCTTCATCCTGACCGACCATTTCTTGTCGCCGTCGACCGTACCGAAGTCGGAGACAATCACCTTGCCGCTGTCCACCGGGGTCACGACCATGCTCAGCCGCGTCTCGGGAGTCGTGTCCAGGAAGCGGACAGAGACCGGAGACTTCTTGTAGAGCTCCGTCATCTGGAGGCCGTCCTTGACTTTGTAGTCGATGTCGGCGTTGACGCGGCTCACAACCTCCCGCATCAGTTTCTTGGACCGGAACTGGAGGATCTCGTTGGCGACGTTCACCTTGTTGATGTAGTTGTCGTAGCGGTCAAGTCCCGCCGAGGAGATCTTGTTGGACGGATCCTTGATGATCACGGTGGCGGAGCGGAAATAGGTCTTCGGAGTCCTGGCGTACTGGAACCAGGCCAGGCTGCCGAACACTATCACGGAAACGACGAACCATTTCCATTTGGAGAGCAGGAAGAGCAGGATGTCGATGATGTTGACATCCTGATCGTTTCTGCCGGTGGTATTGTTTGTCTGCATATTCGTTGATTATAGGTGTGACGGGGCTAGTCTTTTCTGAATGTCGAGGTTGCCCAGATGACGGAGCTCGCGGCTGTGATGGCGCTCATGAACATTGTGGCGATCTGCATGCTCCTGTCCTCTCTGTCCTTCTTGCCGAACTTAGGCTGCACGTAGATGATGTCGTTCTGCTGCAGGAAGAAACAAGGCGACTGGAGGATGTTGCTGTTGCGGATGTCGTGGAAGTAGATCCGCTTGTCGCCGTTCTCCTCCCGGATGACGGCCACCCTGTCGAGCCTTGCCCTGTTGGTCAGGTCGCCCGCGTTGGCGATCGCCTCCAGCAAGGTGATCCTGCCGCTCTCCACGGTGAACGTTCCGTTCTTGCCCACGGCTCCCCAGACGGTGTACTTGAAATTGAGGAACTCCATGCTCACTATAGGCGCCTTGATGTAGTCGCCGTCGATGATCAGATTCTTGATCCTGTCCGAGGCCTGGCTCAAGGTAAGTCCTTCAAGATGGATGTTTCCAAGGATAGGAAACTCGATGTTTCCCTTGGCATCGACCTTGTAGCCCGGCTCGTTGGCCGCCGGGGATGACGAGGCTGTTCCGTCCGAGGACATCTTGAACGAGCCGCTCTGGATGTTGAACGGGATGGCGAGCTCCGGCTGCTTGCAGCTGACCGTGATGCTGAGCCTGTCGTTGGCTTGGATGACGGCCTCGTGGGCGGAATCAAAAGGATACCCTGTGCCCGGGGTCATGTCGTTGAGGTAGACGTACTTCTTCGCCGATCCGCAGGAAACGGCCATGCCCAGAAGCGGGATCAGAAGCAGTTGTGACAATCTAGTCTTCATTTTATGATCGATTTTATATTCTTATGACAAACAATGGCGGACTCATCGTCCGGAAGGCAAGTGAGCTCTCCGACCGGAACCCGTTCCGAAAGTCTTGTGAGTGTGTCGTATAGCATCGACTGTAGGTTGGCGTCGCTGTGGATCACGGAGCAGCTCGGAAGCAGCGCGACGAAGGCGGCGACATCCTCTTTTTCCGTGAATATGTCGGTGTCTCCCTGCCTGAGGCGGACGAACCCTCCCACGGGGGCGGACTCGTCGCGGTAGCACGGGGTCTTCCCGCTCCAGGGGGTGCCGAACGCGACGGGCGATCCGTCAATCAGCCTGACGGCGGGATTGTCGTCGTTCAGCAGGTGTGATCCGGGAATATTCTTGAGCCACAGCCTTGCGTGGGTGCTTTTGCCCGTGCCGCTCTTCCCGAGGAAGAGATAAGCCTTTCCGTCCGACACGACGGCGGACGCATGGATCGACAGCCCCTCGCGGAGGATGACCGCCTGCGCGAACGCGATCCGGAGCATGGAGGAAAGGATGCTGCCGGCGGTGGCGGCATCAGTCCTGATAGATGCGTAAACACTTGAGAATGAAGCGTTTGCTATGAACGTACCCAAGACCTTTCCGTCCCGGCTGCCGCTTAGTTCGACGCAGTAGCGTCCGTCCTCTGTCCTCAGAAGCCTGGTGTGTCCCATGTCGTTGTCATCCGTTTCGACTTCCTTGGCATCTGACGGAATCTCAATGGGATCCGCCTGTAGTGTGAGGCGGAGCATCTCACGGTGCGGCTCCGGCGCGAACATTTCCCGGTGCGGCTCCGGCGCGGACATCTCCCCCGAAGTGGCGCGGAAGTCCTTGAACGACGGCAGAAGCGCCTCGATGTCAATTCCTACCGGAGCGATGACCGAAAAAGTCAGTCCCGCCACCTTGTATGAATATGTCCGTGTTTCCTCCATCATTTATCTTCTGAATCGGCCTTTGCACAAGTCCATGACTGTACAAAAGTCGTTATTATTTTCTGAATTGTCCCTTGGCAAGGTCAAAAACTGTCCAAAACGCCTCTTTCGGAGCGAACCGCAAAGAGAATCCTGCCCTCCGCAGAAACATTCCCGCCGTCCCCAGCTTTCTCTTGAACACACCGCTCTTTCCGCTCGCCGGGCCTGCCGAGACAACCGTCCCTGCCGAGGCACCCGTCTCCCGGTGCTGCCCGAAATTCCCGCCTTCCTCCACGATCCTCCAGAGCGCCCCGTAAGGCACAATCTTCTCTGAATATGGCAGTTCCGCCTCCGGCAGTCCAATCACTCCCACCAGGAACGAATGCAGCAACCTGCTCCATTTCACAATCCCGACACGGCGGTAGAACGCGAGGATCCGCCCGCCATATTCATCAATCTTTCCCTCCTCGCTGATCCTGTGGTATGCCATCGCGAGGTCGCAGATCTGACGTAGCCCGATCCCTCTGCCGAGCGCGTGTTTAAGAATATGCGAGTTCAGCATCAAGGCGTTGAGGGCAGGGGAAGGCACCCTCAAGCCGTCCGCGATGTCCGTCGGGACGAATTCCCGTGTCTCGTCCAGCTCGCCGGACAGCCTGATGGCGGCAGGGGAGCGCAGGTCGATGATCGCAGGATGATGCTCGACATCGATGCCGTGCCATTCGTAGGTCTGGCTCCCGTCCGGCATCCGCGTCACCGTCACGCCGTGCCTCCTCACCAACTCCACCGCCTTGTCATCCATTGTTTCCCCTGTCACCTTGGCGGGATCAGAGACCGGAAGAGGTGATTCTTTTCCCGGTCGCGGAGCCTGTCGGAGCGGCTGCCTTTCCGGAAAATAAAAATCAATGTCCCCGCACTCACGGTGCGAAGGCTCAGGATAAAGCGCCGCGACCCCCTGGCCTTTCTGCAGCACCGGCCTAAGCCCTTCACAGACAAACAGTCCGGTGAGATCCTTAAGCGCGGCGTTCATCCGCCCGCTGAACTCCTCGATGGCATCCGCGATGACAATCCATTTGGCGAAAACCGCCGGTGAAGGCTGAAGCGTCTCGGGAAGAAGACAGATCCCGTCAAAGACTATTCCGGAGACCGACTGTCTTCTGGACATGGCGAACACCCGCTCCCATTCCTCCTCATCCAGCGGAAACAGTCCCCGGTTCTCGGGAAACTTTCCCCACAGACCCGCCCTTAGCAGGACGAGGAAAGCATCCCGCACTCTTTCCATTTCGCTAAAAGATTATGCACATCGTTCCTCGCCGTCTGGATGTCAACCTCATACTCTCCGCAGAGACATTCCGCCATCTCCTCCTCCGTGAAGTCCATGTCTGAAAATCTCTCCCAGAGCAGGGCGGCCGTCTCGTTCAGGGTGATCACGTCGGTCATGTTGGCCTTGCCGCCGACAGCCTTGACGATCATGTACTTGCCGCCGATCCGGCGTAGGTTCAATGTGGAATCCAGTCTCATTGTCTTAGAAGATCTTACCGCCAAGAATGGAGGTGACGGTCTTGAATATGATCTGTGTGTCCCTCCACAGCGACCTGTTCTCAAGGTAGTCCAGATCCATCTCAAGTCTTGTCAGCATTTTCTCAAGTGTGCCGGTGTAGCCGTTCGTAAGCGTGGCCTCGGAAAACAGCCCCGGACGAAGCTCGTAGAGACGCTCGTAGTCAGGGTTGACCTCCATTATCTTGTCGATGTAGTATTTTCTTTCCGGCCTCGGCCCGACGAAACTCATGCTCCCCCTGGCGACGCACCAAAGCTGAGGAAGCTCGTCCAGATGATGATCCCTGAGGAACTTACCGACCTTGGTCAGCCGCTCGTCGTTCTCCTGGCAGAGTTTCGGCTTGCCGTCCGCCTCTGAAGAGTTGTTCATTGTCCTGAACTTGTACAGCGTGAAAGGCTTGCCTCCCTTCCCGATCCGTTCCTGCGAGAAAATCACAGGCCCCTTGCTGTCGCATTTGATGAGGATCATGATGATAAGGAAAAGCGGGGAGAAGACAATCATTCCGCAAATGCTTGCGATGCAGTCAAAAAATCTTTTCAGGTTTTCGTCAATAGTACTCATACTTGTTCTAGGCAATGTCGCGGACATTTCGTTTCTTGTTGACATAGTATTTTCACTCATTTTGTCTGTTATGGCTCTTGGTGGGATCTACTGTTTAGTGCAAAGATAATGTTTCCGCATAAATATTCAAGCATTTTGAGATCATTTTTTCTTTTGTGAAGTTCTCCGCGAAGCGTTTTGCCGCCCCCGCGCTGAACTTTTTCCACGTCGCCTCGTTGTCTGTGATGGTGAGGATCGCCTCTGCGATGGCCTTGCTGTCCCGTGGTGCGACGTTTATTCCCGAGACCCCGTCCTCGTTTACCCAGGAGACTCCTGATTCCGGAATCTTTGTGGCGACCACCGGTCTTCCCGCAGACATCGCCTCGATCTGGACTATTCCGAAAGCCTCCGTCTTCATAACGCTGCTCATGCAGAACAGTTCGCAGGCTCCGTAGTAGGATGCCAGGTCTTCCTGCGGAACCTTGCCCAGCAGTTTGACCCGTCTTCCGACGCCAAGCTCGTCGATCTCTCGCTGGAGGCTCTCCCGCAGCGGGCCTCCACCTCCTATCAGGATCATGAAACTGTCATCGAGGTACTTTGCCGCCTCGATCAGATAGCGGTATCCCTTGTATTCCACAAGCCTCCCGAGCGAGAAGATGATCCGCCGCCCGGAATATTCATTCCTGATCTCCTGCTCCCTCGCGCTGTCGCTGATGACCGGCTCGATTCCGATCGGGAGGCAGCGGCATTTCTCTTGTACTCCCTGAAGGTAAGGTGATTCCGCAAGGTAGACAGGAGTCGTCCCCACGATGGTGTCGGCTCTTTTGATGAGCCAATTCTGAATCGGCAGATAGAATCTCAAAAGCGCTTTTTGCGAGAGTATGTCGCTGTGCCAGTGAAGCACCACCTTCCCTTTGTAGCCCGACAGCCTGAGCGTCATCGCCGCCATCGGATCAGGATGATGGATGTGGATGATGTCATAGTCCTTGGCGATCCGCCTGAGCCGCGTGACCATCGACGGCGCGATCATGGTTTTGGCCGCCTCGATCAAAGTCCTGTGGCAGAGTATCCTCCCGTGCGGATTAAGCCGGATGACCTCCGTCCCCCTCCTCCTCCTCCCGTCACTGGCCGCGCACATCATGTCGCACTCCACCCCCTCCTCCGAAAGCCCCACCTCCGAAAGCCCCACCTCCGAGAGCCCCGTCTCCGAGAGTCCCACAGTCAGATCAAACATCACCTTCTCCACTCCGCCCAGTACAGGGTAGAACTTCCCCAATTGTAGTATTTTCATTTCCGGTTCTATGTTGTACTATTGAATAATCACTTCAGCCCCAAAGCACCTAAACCCCTTCTTTGGCCGCAAACCCCTTTGGGGGCCTCCCTGCCGCTCCTTCGGTCGCCCTGCCGCTCCTTCGGTCGGCGAGCCTATTTTTCTGCACTCACATTCTTAACTCGCCACGCCCCTCGCAGCTCCTAGTGGATCCCGTATCGCTCGAAAAACCTCCTCCCGTGCGCCAAACCGCCAGATTTGCTCCCGAGGCCCTCATCCAGCCCCCTCCCGTGCGCCAAACCGCCAGATTTGCTCCCGAGACCCCCATCCAGCCCCCTCTCGTGCGCCAAACCGCCCTATTTGCTCACGAGACCCTCATCCAGCCCCCTCCCGTGCGCCAAACCGCCAGATTTGCTCCCGAGACCCTCATCCAGCCCCCTCCCGTGCGCCAAACCTCCTTATTTGCTCCCGAGACCCCCCGCCTTCGATCCCTGAGCCCGTCGATGAGTCGATATTATCTCCCGACAAGTTCGTCATAAAGCCTGATGTAATCCGCATAGCGGTCCTCCTTACGGAAGTGGGCGAGGGCATATTCACGGCAAAGAGTCGTGTAGCGAGATTTGCCGTCAGCCTCAATGAGTGAGATTGCTTGCCGCAGCGCGCTGATGTCACCCTGCGGGATGACGATACCGGTTGCTGGAGTGACAGACTCGATGCTGCCGCCAGTGTTGTAAGTGATCACGGGAGTGCCGCAGGCAATCGCCTCCAGATTGACGGTGGGGTAGTTATCCTGCCACGTAGGATTCACGAACACCTCCGCCGCAGAGTATAGTTCCGCAAGTTCCCGGACATTCTCCGTCCTTGCGATCGGTATGATGTTTGCCGGGAGTGACTTCGCCTTGTCTGGTTTGACACCTACCATCACTATCACCTCGTCATCACGAAGCGCTTTTGAAAGAGCGATAAAATCATCCCAACCTTTCTCCCGGCACCAGATGCTCGCAAGGCCAAGAATGATCTTTCGGCTGCCGGCGCCATACTTTTCCCGGATTGTCATGTCCGACTCCTGCGGCATGAATATGCTGGTGTCTATTCCGTTGTGAATAACTCTGAAGCGATAATCTTTGAGGAAAGATTCACTCATTTCGTCTCTCATCCACTCGGACACCGGGACAATTGTCATAAGATCTTTCGGCATTGAACAAAAGGCCTTGGCCTTGTCCTTGAAATTCTGTGCCGACCTGTCAAAGACAAGACTGGCCGGAAACTGCCGCTTTTGCGGGCAATGTCCGCATCCGGTCTTCCAGCGGTCGCATCCGGCTGAAGTATAATAATAGCAATGTCCTGTGTAAAGCCAGCAGTCGTGGATTGTCCAGATCACAGGTTTACCGGCTCTGCTAAGATAATCGAACAGAATCTGGTAGTTCAGAAAGTAACCGTGAATGTTGTGGATGTGGATGATGTCCGGATCAATCTCCTCAATCTTCTTGATGAAAGCCTTGGTCGCTCCGTTGGAAGCAAGCCCGTGCCTGTCAAACAACCTTGTCCCCAATCCGTGCACAGCCACACTGAAACGATTGCCCACCGGGACAGTCTTTGAAGTGCTTTCCCGCATTCCGTCCCGTCCCTTACTGTAGGCCACAAAAGACTCCCATCCGGCGGACATGGCGACATCCCCAATCTCCTGCATTATCCTACCCGTCGAGGTGTTCATCCTCAGTACCGGATTTATCTGTAACAACTTCGGCATTTTGCTATCAAATGATTGAATTACCGAATGATTTTATTTCAATAGTTGCCTGAGGGGCAAGACGAAAATGGGTTTGGCTTCTGAATTCCTGCAGCCGCTCGCGACAGGAGGTTTGAAAGTTTGGGTGACAGCAATTGGCCGCATAAGCAGTTCTGTCGGAAAAATTGTGATAGTCGTGATTTTTGTTGAACACTTTGATCGTTTCCTTTAACTGATCTATAGCATCAGAGATCCATCCGGAAGTCCTGACATCTTTTAGTTCAACAAAGCAAATACTGCTGTCATCGTTGTATAGAATCATTCCATCACACGAAGATTCTTTCTGTCCGTCATCTCGGTAGTACACAATATTTTTGTCTACGGGAATGAATTGAATGTTCTCATTCCCCGTATTCTTTATGGTAGCTACCCATTTGTCAGGAGAATTTTTATCAGATGTGGAATATGCAGGTCTTTCGCCCTCAGGATCGCATATACCAATCATCTCCTCATTTCTCACCGGTTCAAGTCTATATTCTTTTGCCAAGAAATTCACTCTTTGCATAGCTCTTCCACATCTAATAATTCATTAAACAGATCATTGCATTCCGCAAGAGTATTGTTGAGGTAATTATCATCTGATGGCATTCCGTCAAAGGATGGCAATGACAAAATATCCCCCAACTCGTTGATTTGATAAACGGATACATACTCTCCTCTGACTTGCGCTGCCTTGGGAACTATGGAATCAAGCCTTGATGTTAGTTTTGAATCACTGGTCATTCTTGCGACATTTCCTGCCTTAATAGCCAAAGCCAAGTAGTTAAGAATATATGGACTATGAGTGGTAATCAGTAGTTCATTATTTCCAACAGAACTGAAAGATAGAAGTGAATTCAGGATTTCACGCTGTGAGGTCGGGAACAGATTCTCTTCGGGTTCTTCCACTATGCTAAGGAGGTACTTGTTGGACGTGTCGGCGGTTTGTTCCAACAAAAGACGGCGAACCTCAGGATCCAAAGAATCATCTTTTAGAATCTCGGATACTCTTTTTTGAATCAATTCTTTCTCTTTCAGGCTCTTGTCGCTCTGCTGAACTTGAATTGTCTTTGTTACAACCTTTGAGAGGTAGTCCAAGACAACGTACATAGGGGTCAGAGACTGCATTCCGCTTGAAGCTTCATTAAGTTTGACCTTGTAGTCAATAGACTGAATATATGAGCGTTTGTTCAACGCGTCATAATGAAATTTTGCCTGATTTATAGGAAGTGTCAGGTCTGATTTCATATTCCTGCAAGCAGTGGTGTAAACACCAAGCATAGAGGCCAAAGACTGAGGAAGCCTTTTGACGTTCTCGGCATCCTCAATCACACTCAGAAGATTTCTTTCCGCAGGAATATATGAGATCTGAGGGCGTTCGTAGGCGGATCCTGCACAAGTCTTTACTCTGAGTTTCTTGTTTTCATAAATAAATTCAAATGCGGATCCTATATAATGCAGGAATGTGTTATCCTTGAAATAGTCTTGAATGCTTTGGTAAGAGCAAAAAGTTTTGGCGAAACGGTTGTACTTCGTCAGATACGCTATCGAAAAGTCTCCACGGACAAGAGCTTTTTCCAACCAGGAAAAGGTGGCGAACAATTTGGCGATGCTACTCTTCCCAACAGCCTGAGGACCACAAAGGACGGTGATTTTATTGATGGGCAAATACCCGTCATTATCCATATATCCGTTGCAGATTGGTCCGAAATGCTGTATTTTCAAACTTTTGCTTAACATATTCACCTATTTTACAGTTTATGTTATTCTTGTAAAAGTAAGAATAAAAATTATCTGTGACAAATTTCTATTTTAAGGTAAGCCTTTTGAACAGTTGAATCCATCGGCTCATCACGGCATCTTCTGAATATTTCTCCTTGATTTTCAACGCTTTGGTTCCCATCCTGCGGCGCAGAGGTTCATCGTACATCAGCCTTTTCATCGCTTCGGCAAGAGCCTGGACATTACCTTCTGGAACCAAAAGACCATTCTTGCCATCTTCGATGATGTCTTTAGGGCCGCACTTGAAGTCGAACGTCACCGCAGGCAGGCCGCAAGTCATTGCCTCGATCAGCACCATCGGCAGTCCCTCAAAATGCGAACTCATAACCAACATTGAACTTCTGGCATATTCATTCCAAATGTCATTCGTTGGTCTGTTGATGTGCGCACTGTCACCAAGCCCCTTCTCTTGAATCATCCTTTCGAGCATATCCTTCCACTCGCCTTGACCGAATATGTCTAATTGCCAGTCGGAATATTCAGAGTCCTCTTTGACGATGCTCCAAGCCTCGATCAACCGGTCAAACCCTTTCTGGTAGTCGAGTCTGCCCACAGCGATGACTCTGTGGGCCGTGCAGTCTGATTGGGAGGCTTCCGTTGTGATTGCCGCATTTGGAATCGTCTCAATGTTAGGTAGTTCGCCCCAATAGCCTTTGTCTTCTTCCGTCAGCACGACAAACGAGTCAAACTTCCGCACAATCTTCTCATCCTGTCTTGTCCTCAGCCGATCTGACAGTCCCAACAGTCCGTGCCTTCCGTACTGAAGCCTGAAGTACTTGTTAAAGTGCAGTTCCAACACCTTCTTACTGCCATCCTTGATTGATGGGATGAATGATGATTCGGAAGGGTAGAGCGAGTCCACGATGTCTGGCCTCTCCTTGAGCAACAGCTCCGTCAGAGCCTTCCTGTGCTTCCTCCTGCGCCAAAGGTACCCGATGGTCTTGATAACAGGATTCTTCCCGTTGTCATCCGTATAGTTGACCCCGAGATCAATGATTCTTACCCCATCCGGGAAGGGGTAAAACGTGGGTTTGCCATGCTGATCAGTTGTCACAACCGCCACGTCCCATCCCATCCGCTCCTTGATGTATCGAACCTTATTCAGCAGCACCCTCTCCATCCCGCCGGGGTTGTACAGGGAGCACATGCAGTAGAGGATTTTCATTTGATTATGGTCATTTCTTTAGGTTTATCCCATTCCTCTTCTCTAAGACATAAGAATAGTGCGAATACAAGAAATATATCAGTGGAGACTTTGCACCAGATTATGAAATTTAACAAAAGCAGAATGGCGAATAATAATCTATGAGAAAAAAAACGTTTTACGCAGGTTGTTCCGACTTTGATGAAATACCATATGAAAGCAATCAATCCGAATATCCCAAAATAGAAAATGAATCTTAAATAACCTATATCGGTATTCTGATAATATCCCTTCCACATCGTTCCTGTATAATAGGGCTCTGAATCATAAGGATTCTCAAAATGTCCATCTCCAATAACCCAGGTCTTTAAATTATCTGGGAAAACGACCATATTTTTCAGAATATCATTAGAATGAACTTCCCACTTGCCTGTTTCTGCCAAACTGAAAAATCCTTCAAATCCGAATCGGATATTAGAGCGTATATTGGGATTGGTATTATAGAGAAAAGTGACGGCAATTATGGTGATAATAACAACTGCAGTAATCCATTTCCATAGAAAACTATAATTTGTTCCGCTTTGTTTTTGATTTATAATTGATAAGACAACAATATATGTCAAAGCTACTATTACACCGATAGTTGTAGTTCTTGCAATCATATTTCCAACAATAGTAATGAACACAAAGGCCGTAAGGTATAAGATAACTCTGTTTCGCCTGTCTTTATCTTTAGTTATAGTGCAGAGCCGGTCTGCAATCATTATTAATATTGCGCTGAATCTAGTTCCTGCGACATCCAGACTACATCCAATACCATACATTCTGTGTTCATTTTTCCCCATAAAACCTTGGGAGTTTATCAGAGAATCAACGAATGCTTTTACTGATGGGATTCTATCAACACAAGCTGCAATCAGGCATTGAATAAAGCATAGAGCAATAAGGTAATCGCAGATGGTCTCAACAGAAACCCTACCGTTTAAACTTCTCATGCAACTAATGACAACATTTGCGGCACTAAGCCAAACAAACATTGATATTATGTATGTTGCATATGTTGTGTCAGTTGTGTTATTATAGCATATGGAGATAAGGCCAATTAATGAAACGATCAGTGCGAGGGCCACTATTGTGATAAGATTCTTATCTATATTAACTCTATTCCCTTTTACTAATTGGAACCCAAGTACAACGAGCCCTATTCCAGCCATAGCCATCTTGGTGTTCATTTCTGGGAGGAAAGATGGCTCGAAAGGGAAAAAGTATAAACTGGTTATAATGAGAATTATGATAGTAGATATAATGTTTTTCATTGTATAATGGTTTATTTATAGATTATTCCGTAAATAACACTGTGTATGAACTTATAATACAACCATACTATCCAGTATTGACGTTTTGCAGCGCACTTCTCCAAAAATAGTCGTCTTATTCCGACATCTCTTTTAGAATTAATATATTTATTGGATTCAGGATACCAGTCACTCCATAATCTATATTTCTCACTGTTGTCAGTTATCAGAAATGGATATTTGACATCAAGCTTAAATAATCCAATCTCTACATCCATAGAGTCTCCGTAAATTTTGTGAATGAATTCATCAGTTCTTCCGACATTATACTTGAGTTCCTCAAGATGCTTCTGAGAATATGTATTGCTAAAGGCATTCGTGTTAAGTTTGACGTAGTGATAATATGCTTTAGGCAAATATTTTACATTCTTTGCATAAGCGAATAACATTATCATAGTCATATCCTCACCCATACCATAACCGGATGGGAAGAAGATGCCATTCTCTTCATATAATGATCCGCGAACCAGTTTGTTCCATACATTATACTTCATCTTGCCAGTCAACATGGCCTTCAATGCTTCCTTTGGTGTGTCGTAGTCGGGTTGTTTCATATACCTTTCGTTCTTTTCGAAGGTAAGATACCAATCGCACCAAACGATGTCAGCATTATCGTCACAAGCCGTATAATACAAATCGTTGAGCATCGTAGGCTCAATAAAATCATCGCTGTCACAATGGAATATATAGTCTCCTGAAGCCGCTTTCAGTCCCGTATTTCTGGCGGCGGGTAAACCTTTGTTGACCTCGTGATTAATAATCATTGTGTTACGATCCGGATAGTCGGCAATAACCTTTTTCAGGATGTCAACGCTATCATCAGGTGTACAGTCATTGACAAAAATGAACTCGACATCATCAAGTGTTTGATTAAACAGACTTTCAACACATCGCTTGATGAAACGGGAAACATTATAAATTGGAACTATGACCGAGACTTTAGCCATAATTAATGTACTATTCTTCTTTTTGCTTTTATGAGAAAATTAATGACTTTTTGCCCAAAGATTCGCCGCAACCAATTCTTAAATATAGCGGATTTTGGTACCCACGATTCAGCATAATGGTGAATCGTTCTTGTGTTGGAGGTTATTCTAAGTTCTCTGGTATCGTAATCTATTGGACAAAAGTAATCATTCGGGTAAATCGTAAATCCACAACATTCTTGTATGCCTTCTCTATTTTGCAGACCATTTGACAACAACTCTTCAGTTGTGATTTGAACAATGTTCTTTAGACAAGGAGTGCCATCTTCATTGAGAAAGTGAAAAGTCTGGTAAAGGTCTATCATCCTCCCTAACAATTTGTTTCCTGCTTCAGCTCCGAAACCAAGGCCAGGTGCGACAGTAATCGTTGTATCATTTTGACTTTCAACCCCTAAATACGCACCTTTACTGATAATATCATCTAATGGTTTTATGACTTCAACATCTGTATCGAAATATAATCCACCATAGTTGAATAAGATCCAAAAGCGTGCGTAATCACTAACGAAAGCATATTTTTTAGCGGCGTAAGCTTCTCGAGTATATTTAATGGCGTTGACCTCAAAATTTGATTCGTCCCAGCGTTTTATTTCGTAACCTGGGAGAAATTTTTTCCACGATTCGATGTACTTTTTAGCACTTTGTGGAACTTCTTTCCCGCCGAACCAACAGTAATGAATAATCTTGGGAATCATTTGGAAGAATTTGTCGTTAAAAAATGGAATCCTGATTTATAACCGTAATATTTTTGCTTGAATATGGTCGTATTTCCTTTAATCAACGATATCAACAAATTAATAATCATTGTATAAACGAAGCAAATCAAATTGACGACCTTGTTTGCACGAGTAACATTGTCAAATAAGAATCTTTTCCAAAAGATCAGTTTAAATCTACAGTCACAAAAAGCCAAGACTTTTTCTTTCTCAGCATTTTTGATTGTAGTGCCAGCATCCAAGTGCTTTATTCCGGAATCATAAGAAGTGAGAACGTTCAGCCCAGATAAGAACATTTTATAGAACATTGTCTGATCCTCTCCCAATGCATAGGGCATATCGTCAAGCCATCGTTCTTCTTGGAATCTTATCTTTTCAAAATCATTTTTTTTACACAGGAAACACGGACCAGCATTTGTCTGTGATTTCATAATCGGATGTGGGTGTTTATTGTAGGAATATCCTCCATTCCTCATAACCTTATATCCCCAAGTATTATCTTTATATCTAACCGATATTCTACCAGACAAAATCAATGGTATCTCTTGTTTAGTTGATCTTCCGGCATTATTGAAAACATCGGGCGATATCACATCACCATCGTATTGCTTCATAGCATTGAACAGATACTCAACTCCATCGGGAGGAAGATACACATCATCATCTAAAAATAGAAGTAACTACTCAGGTACCACGGCCATAGACCGCTGGCCCTGCTCCCCTGTCAACAATGATTGAAGCAATGATGCTATGCCAGCGCAAGTGCCGCAATGACCCTGAGGACCTCGAAGGGGTTCTGCCCGTTCTTGACCGCCGTCTGTATGACGGAGGCGACGGTGGCGTAGTTCTCCGCGCCGGATTCCGTGCGGAAGCATCCGCTGACCTTGAGTTTGGTCTTGGCCGGCCGCAAGGCCTTCTCGCTGTCGTTGTTCGTGGGCGGGACGGCGGGGTTCGTGAGGAAGGTGAAGATGTGGCCCCTGTGTTTGGCGATGCCTTTCTTGAGCTTGTCCAATTCGGTGCCGTCCCCGTCCTCTTTCGCGTAGACCGGCGGCCGCGCCAGCAGTTCGTCCAGCCGCGCCTCCATATTCTTCCGCGTCCCCGCCCCGACTTCCCCCTGGTTCCTCCGGTGCACGGAGTCCCGCAGGAGGTCAAGCATGTCCAGGCTCCAGGCGTCATCCGGGAAGGCCTGCGCCGTGTAGGTGAGGTTCCGCAGCAGGTGGGCTATGCAGACCTGATGGTCTTCCATCCCGACGTCCCCCATGAAGTAGGCCGGCCAGCGGTCCGTCACCCAGACGGTCCCGCGCTGCTCCTCCGGCGAGAAGTTCCTGTTCACCACGTCGTGGCTCCTGCTTTTGTCAAAGGCCAGATAGGTCGCGGCCTTGTTCTGGAAGGCCCAGAGCCAGCTGTTCTTTCCGTTCACGTTGACCCCCGTCTCATCCGCTCCGGCAACCTTCCCGGCCGCGACCTTCCTGCGGATCATCTCGTAAGGCTTCTTCGAGATCCTCTTCATGGTGTTCAGCATGTTGGACACGGTCCCCTCGCTGACGTGGAGCCCGAAGATGGTCTCGAACAGGTGCGTGAGCCGCTTGAACGGGACGTTCTGATAAGTGCTGAGGTACGAGGCGAGCGCCATGATGTTGGGGCCGAAGGATACCGGGGCGTTCACGTTCTCGGGGAACCTGCCCTTGCAGCAGTGGCCGCAGGAGCACTTCACCCGCATCTGGAGATGCCCCGTCACCGTCGCCATGATCGGAAGCGGGATGTCCACCACCTGCCTCGTGGCGGCGATTGTCGCGGATTCCATGTCCAGCGGTTTGCCGCACACGGGACAGACGGCCGCGGGATACCAGCGCTCCGTCCCGGTCACATCCCCGGACTGCAGCCGCGTGCTGCCCTGATGCCCCCTCTGCCCGCCGGTCTTCCGGCCGGAGGGCTTCCGTTGGGATTGCGTGTGAGGAACGCCTATCGGGTTCCTGGAGGGAGGGACACTGCTGTTGGCGCTGGTCTTCGCAACGGGTCTGGCTCCGCCCTCAAGTTCCGCGATCCTGGCTTTGAGTTTCTCTATCTCCTCGTCCCTGCGGACAAGATTGCGGTTCAAGACATCGACGACAAGGGTCTGCGCGTGAAGTTTCTCCGCGAGCTCCGTGGAGTCGAGATCCTCGGCGAGCCCCATTTCACGAAGGAGCAGCTTGCGTCTTCGGGTGAGTTTCACCCGGTCCGCCTCGATGCCCTTTCTCAATCCCGTGTTGAAGTCCTTTTTCATGCCGCAAAAGTAAGGAAAAGATTTGATATATGCAAATATAATATATTGAGCGACAGCGTGTTAAATGTGGCTTGTGGGCTTTCTGGCAGGGTCGGCACCCCTTCGCGTGGAGGACCGAATGAAAGATTTTTGAGCGCCTCTGCAGAGCCCGCAGAAGGCTGCAGACGACAGATTTTCGGCGGTCGGGAACACGACCTTGCGGCATGAAGATGATTTTTGAAAAAAGTCTCAGCGGGATGGTGAAAGCCTCGCGTCATCCTCGGTTTATGGTCAGGACAGGGGAACCTGAGTAGTTACAAATAGAATATATTCGGTTTCCACTTCTCTGCAATCCAGGGCTCGTTGTGCAACCATTCCCTTTTTAACATAGATGTATTCTTCCCAACCTATTGTTTCTTTAGGAATAGCATATCCTTCTGCAATATATACTAAAATTCGAGATGGCTTGATGGTCTGGTTAACCAAGGAATCAAGCAGACATTGATACTTTTCTTTTGCCTTTCCTAGTGTCCTGATTGCTACTGTATACTCCATAATTTAAAAAGGCATAATTTAGATTTAAAATATTTTATGTAATACCGCAAAGCATCATATGATTTATAGTATCCCCTATTTAATAGATATATGTATAGTTGTTCTTTTCTTGAAGAAGTATTAATATACATACAATACGTTTGGATATCAATAGTATTAAGAATATTTAGCCGTAACGTCTTGTTTGTTTTATTGTCATAAAGAGCATTAAGTACTCTGCGACAATATGATGCTTTCGTCCACATTATATGTGTTATAGCAGCGCTATTGAAGTTGAATTCATCTATTAATTTATATATAATGGATGAGATTTGTTTATATGTATACATCTCGATGTCTAGAGAGTATGTTTTTTTTGTTAATGAATTGCTATTATTATAGAAATAATAATAGTCTGTGAATGATGTTATTTGTATCTTACTAGAGTTAAGGATATAGGAATATAGGAAATATAAATCTTCTCCAATGTTGAGGTGTTCATCAAAGCGAAGATGTTTTATTTCGATTATCGATTTCTTATACATCTTCCCCCACGGAGATGTATGCCAAGCAAAATCAAAATCGGTGAATAATCTATCATAATTATAAGGAGTTAAAGTTGCTCCATTGTAAATTTCTTTTATGCTATCACCAAATCCATTACATTTTATAGAGAATGAAACTGACAAGTCACTGTCATTAGAAATCCCATACAGTAAGTGTTGTAGGTACGTCTTTGACACATAGTCATCAGCATCGATAAAAACTATATAATCTCCATTAGCTATATCCAACCCATAGTTCCTAGCAGAACTAACTCCACCATTGACTTTATGGAATACTATGAATCGTTGATCTTTTTCAGTATAGTCATCAAGAATCTTACCGGATAGGTCTGTTGAACCGTCATCAATCAGTATGCATTCCCAGTCGCGGAATGTTTGTACCAATATGCTGTCGAGGCAACGGTGAAGATACTTCTCGCAATTATACACAGGGATTATTATTGATATTTTCGGGGAGATCTTCATTGGTTAAATGAATTAATTATACTTTTTCTAACTTTATTTATAAGCACAACTATCGGTCGTGCATGGTGAGTAAGAAGCCATGCCATAATTTTCAGCTTCTTGTTTATGAATGGGCAAGACCAGATTTCTTGACCGGATACCGGACACAATTCCAGGAATCTCTTATGATCAGAAGGCGAAAGAATCAAGTCTTGCGTAGACTTCAATAGCCTCCAGTTTAATGAGCGCCTGAACTGTTCATAAACTCCTTCTGATTTGAAGGACTGTGCAATGTCTGAATAGACCCATTGCTCGTCTGTCTCGGTTTCCTTATTCAGGTTATGCATTATAGACTTGGGATGCTGCCTGTAATTATAAAATGCATAATGGCAATTTGAGATTCTTTTCGCAAACCAGCATAGTCTCGTTATTAGGTGAAAATCTTCGCAATACGTGATCCCGGATGGACTTTTTAGATTATGCTTTATGTATATTTCGTGTTTTGCGATTCCTGACCAAAGGGTTGTCCATACGAACGAAATGTGATTGTTCAGAGAATCAATTTTGTTGCCCCTCCACTGTGTGTTTCTTTGATTTATTGTTTTATCGTGGTAGCTGAATCTAAAGTCTCCAAATACCATGTCTGAAGCCGTGTCTTTTGCAGTTTGGAGTAGTCGCTCTATGCTGTCAACTTCAATCCAGTCGTCGCCGTCAACGTGCATGATCCATTCGCCTACGGATCGTTCCAAGCCATAGTTTCTGGCACTTGTTAGCCCTCCGTTTTCTTTGTGGTAAGCCGCGAAGCGGTTGTCTCTCCTAGCATATTCGTCACAAATGCTCCCGGACTCATCTGTTGAGCCGTCATCAATCAACAGACATTCCCAATCCTTGAATGTCTGGGAGAGGATACTGTCAAGGCATTGTCTCAAATACTTCTTGCAGTTATAGACGGGAACTATTATTGAAATCTTGGGCATTCGTTTGATTGATTTGGTTAAAAGGAGTTTAGAAAAGATTAGTGAATTGTGCGAAAAGTGAAGCTGTACATTACTAAAAACTATTAAGAATCTTCGTCCTCGTCCCACATGGTCTTGAACATTGGTCACACCTCACCTCGTGGTGTTGCAGTAAGCCTTGCAAAACGACATTTTGATAAATAGAGAAAGTGCTGAATTTTCTTGTGTGGTTTGTCATACACCCTATATTTTGAACGAAGAATCGCCTGCAAAGCATCAAAACAGTTGTTCTCAACAAGCATCGCAGCGAGCGATATCAAGAGAAACTGGTTGAAGAAGCGATAATGGTCGTTGCGGATGAGGTCAATGTTAGTACCGGTATAAAGATCTATGCCTTGCTCTTCGTAGAAATTCAGCAACTTTTCTAAAAAGACCGGCAGATAGATTTTTAAAAACGGATGTTTGCTTGGTGCGAAGATCTCAACTACGGAAAGAAATTCTTTCCGCATAGGTTCCAGCTTTTCTATTCCATCCTGGATCTTTCGATACAGTTGGTCAACATTGATAATTTCCTGTAGGTTGATGTCATAATCCTCAAGCCGTTCAATAAAGGTTCTGAGGTAATTGCTGAACACTATATCAAGATGACTATTGTTCTTCAGAATGGCATCACTCACAGCTTCCGCTGTCCATTTGTTATTATCCATTAAAGCAGATGTTCTTTAATAAATTATAGACTGACATTAAGTGCTTTCCATAGCCCTCGGTGTAACAAGATTTTGTCATTGGGATTAAATGTTGATACCCTATTCCTATATTTAAAGAGAACTCTAGTGCTTCCGTTTTCCTTATAGTAGTGTGTATGGCCAATTGCACTGCAATCATACAGTACACGCATAATTTCAAATGGCTCTACTTTTTCTAGCGTAGGATATGACTGGCACTTTTTAACAAACTGCTGATACGTGAATTTTTGTCTTCTGATTGATGATAATGCATTAAATACCGCTTCAATCGCTTGACCGGTGAAATACCCCGCTAATTCATTAGAAATTTCTTGCTTAAAATACTCCATAGAATATTCTTTTATTGCTTTAGATATAGCATTAGGGGAAACGATTTTATCATTGCAGTGATTTTTAATGCTATTCATTAGCTGAACAAAATCTCTAGGGGTATGTCTGGTATAATTCAAAAGGGCACTATATATATCCGTGTCATCATATTTCTTAGGGAAAAATTGTGAAAAAACATCTTGCAGATCAGGGTAAGTCAAACGAGCCCGTTTATTTACTAAATGAATAAGATCTGAATCAACATTACAATTAACGCCCTCTCGGTACCAAGTGAACGTGAAAGAATTGTCCTGCTTTATTTTATTTAAATTTTGACCAGGCAACCTTTCAAACATATCTGTCCTGCATAGTATAAGAATTTTTACCAAAATATTATTACGCCTGAAATATGAATTTAAGTCTTTAACTTCTTTAATTAAGGCCGCAATATTTTCAAATTGTCGACCATTGGGCGTAAGAATATCATCAAGTTCATCGATAATGATTAGTCTAGGTTTATTTTCTTTTATAGAGCAGATAAGCATCTTAATATAATCAGTTAGCATTTCCATATCCGCTTCTGCATAATTTTCACAAACAGAATGAGAAATGCCTAGTGATTTTAGAGTTGCAGAAACAGTGGTGTTTGAGGTCCTTTTTACTAGAGAAGAAATATTCAAGACAGGGAATAGTCCTAACTGTGTGAAAACTTTAATTGCATTTTCAGTCTCTTTATTACAATGTGTATTATCAGATAAAGTTGAGCACATACTAGATAAAACTTTCGTACAGAGCAGCCATCTCCATATCGTCTTATATTTGAAATTTCTATCTTCACTATTGATTATTTTGTCAAAAAATTTAAATGGGAAATCTTTCAGTGGTTGTTGATCCACTTCGACTCCAACTTGTGTAAGTCTTAAGTGTTCGGATAAAGAAGATTTGCCCGAACCTTTGTATCCCAAGAATAGGAATACACTAGTGTTAATAGCTTTATCAACTACTTGTAAGATATCAACATATCCATCAGATAGCAGATTTGGATAGTCTTCTCCTTCCGTTTGCGCATCTGAAAGGCCAAAATTTATTTGCCTAAAATCGTAATCTATCATCTTTATGGTATTGGTTTATATTCAATGGTGTCATAGATATCGTTAGGATGTATGAAAAGTATTCTTTGACATTAACGCCCTAAAACGTATTCGGGTTCTTTGTAATAAATCGTTATAATTTTTTTTTTAGACTGCGTCTATATTAAATTAGGAAACTATATACCGGCTTACTAATTTTGGTAATTATATACGAGTTGACTACAACATCTGGTAAGTAGTTAATTATTAACTTGTTTTACAGCGATTAATTCATTGTTTGCAATTGTCTGATTGCTAATACGATACGCCCAAAAGTTAGTCAACAGGTATATAGCTCCCCTAATTTATTGTGCATCATACTGATGTTTAGATAATTACAGATGGTGAGTTATCGGTTGAATAATGCTGCAATAATTAACGATTTACAAGATTTTGAGGTCAACTGCTATATAATTACCTTTGATTATTGCATTATACGTTGATAGCAACATTATTATACAGATAATCAAAAACCTCCACCGTATTGCAGCAAGCCTCGATAATCAAAGTTTTCCAATGGTTGCAACCTTCGTTGTGCTTTATCGTAGCGATTTCATATTGAATGTTGTGTCTTACACATTCTTTGTTATTACCATTTATTCCTGAAGACCTCCTACAAACCCTAATCATAGAAAGTACATCAGATACTCCTTGATTGCTTCGATTCTTATACCTGCGACAGAGGTCAAGAGTCTCAAAATGGTTTGTGATTTTTCTAAAAATGTCTACATCTATCCCATTGGGATTTGAAAGGGAAAAATCACATTCTATGGAATCTCCGGTAACTCTTACATCACAAAAGAGGTATTGGACATCTGGCAATTCATCAATGTATAGATTGATGTACTTTCGCCTTCCGTTCTCAATCCAGTTGGCTGATTTACGTCCATTGCACTCACTACAACATGGCATCAAGTTTAAAGGGTGGTCAGAGAACTCTGGAAACTTAGTTTGTGGCAATAGGTGGTCGAATGACTCAACTGAATCCTTATCGCAATTAGGACAGGTATCATTCAGAATACCATCGGGTTTTATCAATAGTTCATGTAGTGCCTGAAAAGGCTTGGATTTGAAATTATACAATGATTGCAAATCCGTTCGCATCCCTTGCATCAGGGGATCTTCAGATATCAACTCAAGTGTGTTTGTTTCAAATGCGTGATCATATTCATTGAAGCGTGCCTCTATTTCTTGATCCTTGGCCTTGACACGCGATTTTAGCAAGGCTGAACGGCTATTTTTAGATTCGACTACCGTTATGTGAAAGTTAAATGAATCACTATGCTGCGGTGGAACTTCATCAGGCTTATGCTTAACGACATAGTGAGGAATCTTTCTCATAATTTCTTACTATTTTGAAGGTTCTTCACCAAGATTCTTAGATTCAAATTAGGCTCAATATTATCAGACTTCAATGTGGCCATAATGTCCTCATAAGCCATCATATTCTCGTTCGACATTTTGACGATCAACTTGTTAAAATAACTTCCAGACTCCATTGCCCCGAATATTTCCTCGTTCAATTCGTCCAGATTAGCACCTAAACTCTCACTCTTAATTCTTCCAACAATTGGAACGTCTCCCACTCGTTTAATCTTGTAGACACACTCTGCCATCACTTCTCTGATCACCAAAGCCGAGTGAGTCGCTACAATCGCATACGAATTAAACTTCTCCAATAAGTTGTAAAGAGTATTCATCATATTCATAACCGCCCTTGGATGCAAGTGAGTTTCTGGCTCATCCAAAAGTAGCAGTGTATCCTGACGAAGTTTTGCCATAACATCACAGAATGTGATCAGGAGACAAGTCTCTCCGGAACTTGTCTTACGTAGTATATCTTTCAAAGATTTTGGGTTAAAATCAAAATTTCTGTTATTATCGACAACAAAGAGTTCATTAATGATTGATTCTGGTAACATATTCCCTAATACTTCTTTTACTGTCTTCGTCCTATTATGTTCTTCAATTTCATTTATAGACTTCAGCATATGTGACAGCATGACATCTGTTTTCGAATGGTCTTTACAAAACTCATCAGCTCTCAACCCACAGAAATCATAGGTAAATGACGCATCAGAAATAGGCCTTTCAATATCATCATACACACTCATAGACACCGTCATAACTCTACTGAATATTGGCCTATGTGGTCTAAAACATGTCAACTTTTTTTGAGCGTAATCCAATGGAAGTGCCGATAGAAATTGAGTTTTGCCGGTTCCATTTTCCCCAATCAAGGCGTACAAGCGATGTGGGAATAGACCGTCTTGTCCAAACTGAAAATCCAGAGTAAGAGGAGTATCTGAATATTTTGGAACAAATTCATACGAAAAATGGTAACGTTCTTTGGCACCTCGTCCCTGAATAAGGAACTTTTCCTCACGAAGAAGTTTCTCGGCCTTCGAGTTCCTTATTAAACTATGGAATTGCAGGTGTTCCAAAAAGTTTTCTTCAACGATAGGAAAAATCGCACAATCCTGCAAAGCCCACAATACGTCTTCGTAACAATTTGGGAAAAGCGACTTCAAGTTATTGTAATATGACTGATCTTGTCCTAATGAAGCAATCTCTCCATCTAAATTCTGAAATGATTCTGGAATATAATCGCATGTATCGTATTTATTTCCTCTTTCCATCTGGTCTTCAGTCAACTCTGTTTTGTGAATTATTTTCACAGCACCGACTGATGTCACAACCCCTTCTTTAGGATACCAAAACAAATTGAACAATGAATAAACACTAAAATCATTCCACCTATCGTGCGCCAAAATAAAACAAGGTCTTTCATTAGGGGATGGGGAACTGTGGCTGATAGCAAAGTCAGAGCGTCCTTTGGGAAACTTATCAACGTAAAACGTGAATTTCTGAAGTTTATGAGACGGTCGGATTTGCCTTACCATTTCATTTCGCTCAACCAACTGGTAAACAGGAAGTCCATTTGAATCATACTTGAATAAAGACAATGAGGCCTTCGCTGTCTCTAATTGTTGATTAATCATACTAACCACCTTATTGATATCGGACTCACTTTCCTGCAAATCAGGGCTGACTATCGCCTCAACAAATGATTTGAAGGAATTATCCGATTCCAATACTTTCAACCGTTCCACAAAAAGATACTCGTCCGTCCAGTCATAATTTCTTAGGCAGTGCTGCCTAAAGTCCTCTATGAATGTAGTGTATCTGGGATCTTCTGATTTCAACAAGTCAATGCCATCTATTCGAGTAACCAAATTCTCTAATTCGTCTCTTTCTTGAATGCCATCGATTACCTCGCCATTTACAAGGGCATTAAAGACCTTTCGTTTTATGTCTTTGGGTATGTTCAACATAGGAAACCATAACTATATAGAAGTTGACTTTTTTTACTTATAGTACTGACGTAAAGGGCAATTGGCTCAAAATTAGCATCCCTAGGACAAAATCTATGAATAATTTTAGGCAACTGCGATATAATTACCATTGAGTTAACTCATATAGTATTAATCCTTATCCACTAACCTATCACCATTTCTTAATATGTCTTTAAAACCACGAACCATAGCATCGGACTAACATTTAAACTGGCGTTTGTATTCATCTTTCTGGAAATTTGCCAGTGTTGGATTCTCATCTATCCTTGATTCGATCACTCTCTCGGCATATTCTTTGGCAGCGTCAAGTTCTTTTTCCATAACACTGCAATTGAATATAGACATACCATATCCCGCCCCCAAAAACACCTCGAAGGTAGTTCTGTATCATATTATCAAGTTCCATTGTCATACTGGTTAAGTATAGCAAGTTTCCCTATACTACAAGAGAATTGACCTTAAATCGTCCTCAAGATATTGTAACTGCCAATAAGTTGGAGCTTTATCCAATCCTTTCATTAGTACATCGCTTGTAAATCTTATCGGGGTGTTATGACACAGTATCTTTCCTATGTGTTGAACCAGATCAAACAAGTTATGTCCTCTTACGTGCAGATAGACATTTTCTTTTGTGATGCCTAATGTTTCTAAATGTGCTACAGCTTTCTTATATTCATCTATAGGGATGCTTAGAGACAGGTTGGATAACTTGTTTCTGATTTCATTTAACAAACATTCTCCGTTATTTGTTAACCATTTACCCCTTATTTGCACTGACAAACAATTAAATATGTCCCTTATGCCAACTGATGCTCCATTAGTATTTGATGTTTTCAGGTAATAAGCATATAGGAAAGCATCGTACAGCAAAATTGACAAATCTTTCAAGAAAACGACAAGGTCAAATTCAGGCTCTTTACCGACCGATCGAAGTGCTTGTTCGAAACGATGCTGGAGCCCGGCCGCTTCACAACAATGATTTTCCCAGGAATAGGTGTAGGTTTGTGCTATGAAATTCTTGGCATTGATGCCTTCCAAATTACCGGAAACATAGCGTAAGTCGCTGTCAATGGCAATAAAGAACCTTTTTGAGAGGTGCCCACGATAATTCAAACATTGTTCGCAACCGGAGGTGAGATTGCCATTCTTGCTTCTGCTCTGCGAAATGATGTAATAATTGCCGGGATGAACACGTTGCAACCTCTTAATCCAAAATTCCTTGTCTTCCTTATTCTCCAAATGTACGCTTGCCACACAGCCTTTTGTGAGCAATGGTATATTGGAGAAAAACTTGGCCTGGCTTTCGTAGACATCTCTCATCACTGTCAATTGTTTATGCTGGTAATGTCATCCATATACACGATATTGTCGCCCCAGCCATCTGAAAATATGGCAGGAGAGTGCGTGGTAAGCACAAATTGTGCGTTCGGATTGAGACTCGTCAGCATATCAATGAGTCGGTATTGCCAGTCAATATGAAGAGAGATCTCAGGTTCGTCCAAGAACACGATGTGATCTTTTTCTCTTTCCAGCAACACTGTCAGCAGGATAATCATCAACTGTTTTTCTCCTGCAGACAATGCCTCACCGCTTATCATATTACCATCCTTGAATCGGAAGGTCAGTCTCCCTTGATCCGGGACAAGTTCCTTGCCAGTTTTTGAGAAAGACTCGTTAACAAAGTTAAGCATCATATCCTTCTTACTGTTGATCTCTTCCAGTTTGGTTTTGGTGATGCTCCCTTCTTTACTTATGATGTCTGTCATTCTCTTGGCAAGATCCGACAAATAATAGGAGTACTCGCTCTGTAATTTCTCAAGCTTCAAATCCAGAAAAGACTGTTTTTCAGAACTCTTATCTTCCTTGTTGTCAAATGTAGAGATGAAATCAATATCGCAAATATGAGACTCGAATACAGCCTGTGAGCAACCTGCCCCGTTGAATGAATATCCATATTGTTCCACATTAAGAGTCAAATCCTTAGGGATATCATTTGAGGAGACTCTCTTTTGGATTTGGTCGAGCATTTCTGCTGTCGTCTCGTTACTCTTCGCTTTGTCTTGGATTTCAGTAAAAGAACCTACTAACGTTCTATAGGCAACGGATGCGATGGGAGACTCTAGGTCTGCTTGCGCAAAACTCATATTATAGGTGTTCCGCATCGTTTTGCTATTCAATAACGAATACAAGATGGCCAAAACTGTTGACTTGAATGAGCCGTTGTTTCCTACCAATATATTCACCTTTGGGTCCAAATGGCACTTAAAGGTGAACCTGTCATATAGTTTGTCTATTTCAAATCGGTCTATCCTCATATTACAAACTTACGTAAAAATCTGCTATTATTTGACCTTTATCGGCAAAAATTATTGATGCTATTCCTCGCTAGCCACGGTATTGTACATCAACCCGTCTTTCAGCTGAGGGACTCTGTACAAGCCTTTGTGCTGCATACTGTCATCGGTATTATCCAACAAATCTTTGAACTGTTTCACGGTATCCACTCCAAACAGAACTTTAGCAGCATCGAAATATTTCTTTGACACCAAGTTGGGCAAAATAGACTTATCGCGGTTGTAGACGTTTAGTTCTGGATACCAAAAAGGATCTAATATCTTATTGGTTGGATTCCATATTGAGATGTAATAAAGCAAGATATCAGCCTTGACTAGTCTCTCAAAACCAGTTCCCGTATATTTGTACATGTAGTCCGCTGTTACGCTTAAGCGTTTAGGCTGGCTAATGTTCAAGAACTCATTCAAAGTATAGTTATACTCGCGGAAGCGTATAAAATTCACCTCAAGCGTGATGCCAGACTCTTTGTCATACACCCTATATTTTGAACGAAGAATCGCCTGCAAAGCATCAAAACAGTTGTTCTCAACAAGCATCGCAGCGAGCGATATCAAGAGAAACTGGTTGAAGAAGCGATAATGGTCGTTGCGGATGAGGTCAATGTTAGTACCGGTATAAAGATCTATGCCTTGCTCTTCGTAGAAATTCAGCAACTTTTCTAAAAAGACCGGCAGATAGATTTTTAAAAACGGATGTTTGCTTGGTGCGAAGATCTCAACTACGGAAAGAAATTCTTTCCGCATAGGTTCCAGCTTTTCTATTCCATCCTGGATCTTTCGATACAGTTGGTCAACATTGATAATTTCCTGTAGGTTGATGTCATAATCCTCAAGCCGTTCAATAAAGGTTCTGAGGTAATTGCTGAACACTATATCAAGATGACTATTGTTCTTCAGAATGGCATCACTCACAGCTTCCGCTGTCCATTTGTTATTATCCATTAAAGCAGATGTTCTTTAAGAAATTCCTTGATCGGTATCAATGAGTCAGAATCGAGATCCCATATTTCCGGATTGTACCACTGCCAATCGCCACTTCCCACTTTATCTTTCTTCGTTTTGGATATGGGAAGCGATGTAACATAGGTGTGTAGCTTCCCCTTACGATTAGGCGTGCTGTAAAATTGCTTGCCATTATCATCTTTTCGTCGCGAGATGCAGCATTCGTACTTACTGAAACAGTCAAAGAATTCCGGGTACAGGTCTTTGCGTGCGATACTCTCCATAAGAACCTCTACATCACCATCTCTGCCGTTGTCAGGCCAAAGGAACAATTCAAACTCCAAACCTAATTCTTCTTTTTTCTTTAATAACAGGTCACGCCGCTTCTCGAAACCTCCGTTATTATTGCCGCTGTCAGCATCGAACACCACTAAATTCTTTTCACCGGCATCGGTATTTACACGCATCGCATTGATGTTTACCGCCTTATCAGAATCCATCAGATTGGTGTACCCGTTAGTGGGCTTCAGAGAATAAGTGTCAGCAGGAATGCCCAAACGATTAAGTATGGCAGTAAGAAATTCCGCTTCTGAAGTCTTCCTATCCTTCGCTTCTATGAAAATGTTTACCATACTATGCTCTCCTATCTTATCTCAATCTCCTGTTCCATTGCATAGCCAAGTTGGTCTACAGAATAACGGTATGATTTCAATTCACCTTCGGCTATCCGCTGAAGTTTAAATGCAGCGGCCACCTCGGGATCTCTGTATTGTTTTACATTCTGTAGTGTCTCCTGAAATCCCTTAATGGAATCCTCATCGTGTGTGGTAGCAAAGATCTGTACATCGTTCTTGATGGCAGCTCGGATCACAACATCCCACATAGGCTTCATAACAGAATAATGGAATCCATTGCTGAGTTCGTCAATCAACACCACGCCACCTTTGCACTGGTAGATACTGGTAAGGAAGGAAACGATCTTTCTGATGCCATCGCCCATCAAATTAATAGGGAGGCGTTGTGGCAAACCAGTGTCAACGAACATAATATTATCCATAAAGACTGGTCTCTTTGCGTCAGGCTCCAAAACACGCAAGGCTTCTACAAGGAAGTCTTCATCTTTATTCATAATAATATTATGGAGTCCCTCTACGGAAGCATTGGAGTCATAACGTGGACTGAGGTATACGCACTTTAGTTTTTCCAAGTATCTGTTATCAATGTGCGCTGTCTGTTTTAATTGATTAGAGCCACCCACATCATATAATACCTCTGAAGAATACTCTCCTTCCTTTGTATAGTATTTCATTCGTAGACCGTAATGAAAGGGTAGTTCGGTAGTTACGCTGTTTGAATCAGTGACTGCCTCCCGAAAACTTGTGATGGCAAGATGGCGTTCTTGAGTACCCGCTGTGGCAATCTGAATTTCACGCGATGGATCCATATTATAGAAAAAGTAATGGATGTCATTTTCTTCCAAACGCTTATAGGCTCTCATCGCATTGATTGAGGCAGGCAAAAGCGGATTAGATTGGCCACATACAAGAAAGATGGATTCAAGCAATGATGATTTGCCACAGTTGTTCTTTCCAAAGAAAAGATTAACCCGTGACAATCCGTCAATCTTGCCGTGATGAATTCCGCGGAAATTATTGATTTCTATACTATCTATCATAATACGATCTCTATCTATGTTTATTGCAAAAGTACAACTTTTCAGCCAATATAATGAACGGAAGTCGAGAGAATGTGATATATTGTGATATCTCCGTTGCAAATGACTGATTATAGAACTTTTCTATGGATTGTATCATCCAGATAGTCTTTACTTTCCCGAACAAGTTCTTGTTTTCTGCAATCTACCTGTTTGTAGTTGATTGGCTGAAGCAGTTGACATTCTTTTTGCTTAAACTCGTTGAAGTCAAATACTAAGCGGTCAGTAAGCCCGAAGGTTCCAAGCAAGGAAGTGAACCTTTCGAGTCCTCGGTCTTTGTTGGCGATGGCGATGAAGGGTTTGTGGTTGATTATCGAGAAGACACAACCGTGAAAGGAGTCGGTGACGATGAAATCAGCAGCGGCGAACTCCGACAGCCATTCTTCTATGGAAGGGAAAATGGCGGAATTGTCATCATACTTGGTGGCCATGACTCGTATCTTGCTTTGTTTTAGTTGCGTAGCGTTGGCAACGGCTTGAAGGACAGCGTCTTTCTCCTCGGTCTCATCCAGGATGTAACTAACCAGTCCTCCTTTGGGGCATTGGCTCAACGGGAATGTGTATTGCTTGGCTGTCAGCAGAAGTGTGGGGTCAAGCACAAGTTTCGACTCGTGGCCAAAAATGTTCTTCATTATCTCAACACCAGACTGTTCGCGGACGGAAATCGCAGAAAAACGACCTGACAAGCCGATGCAATTCGCAAGATGCTCATCGGAGATTGGAGAGTCGGCGGTTCCAAATGAAGCAGCATACGTGATTTTCAACGTGTTATTATCTTCTGGAAGAAAGCCGAGAAAAAAATCCTCGATGCACGGGCTGTAGATCTCTCGCCACACCTGGTCGCTGCCAACTACTATGCAGTCAAAGGTGTTAGATGTGAAAAAGTTTCTTAGTTCCTCTGAACTTCGTAGCGGCTTTGTTGAATGAATATATTCATTAATGAAACGCTTCATCTCGCTGTTCCGTTTCATTGCCGAGTCTGACAGTTTCCGAATACTGTAATTTTCCGCCCAAGGGTTGCATAGAGCGATGTCTCGCCGCCCCATCAAGCACTTCCTGACCATGCACTTTGCCAAACTTGCAAACCTCATTGCCAATAGTTTCATGCCGGGTCTTGCCCACCTTCGGTTGATGACTGTCACTTGATGCCCCATACCTTCCAGTACTGTCTGCAGAGCATAGCACTGAAGGATGCCACCGTAGTTGTTGTGTAGTGGCTGGGTAAGAATAGCTATTTTCATCTTACAAATGTCCGGATAATCTTTCTGAAGGCTCTGTAAGGAATAGAGGAGTCCGTGCAGATTTTCAGGGCGGCCTTAAAGCCAATGCGCTTCCATAGGGCAAAAAAAACTCGTCGCAGGGATGGAACGCTGACTGATGTTCTGATGCTTGGGTTATGCTCCATGGCATCTTCAAGTAGCATTTCGGATAAGGTTCCCCTGAGCGTCTTGAGCAGATTATCTGCATGGGGTGCATTAGTGATGACTATGCTAATGCCTTTGTCGTCATCTAGTTCGGGTCTGATTTGGTCAATGCCCCAAAAGTCGCCCAAGGTGATGTCGCTGGTGGATCTCCCTTCGCGAAAGCGGCAACCGTAACAAGAAGGACGGAGGAATATATTGCCCAGGAAACCTTGCATATAGCCATTGTCGTGATAGACACCACTCGACTCTTTGTCCTCAGATTTGACAGTTACGCTATAATGCTTCCAACCAGTCCTTTTGTCGCGGAAGTTGACCTTGTTTATTGGCTGAACAGCTGATCTAAGGTACTCTCTGAACACTCCAGGGCTTGGAACTCCGTGGCAGACGCAGTCTACCGTCAGGAGATTGCCATATTCCTTTCTTAAAAAGCTCTTAAGGCCGGCGATCTGGCATGGAGTCCCCGAGTATAGAACCTTCCGTCCGGCCTTCAGGAAACGTTCAGCCTCGGCATAGGTTGTTCCGGTACGGCTCTGGACGTATTTCGAGCCTCTGAATCTTGCGATTCCGTCAACTGTCTCCGCAAAGCAGTGAGTGACCTCCCAATCTTCATTGAACGCAGCGCCGAACACCACTCCGCCCTGTCTGATAATGTTTTCGGCGATAAGCGAGAAGATGCCTCCACTACTGCTTTGCATCCTTATGCCCTCATCAGGGTTGGTTGCTGCATAGACACCTACAGGCTCTTGTGGCTCATGCCCATGGAGCATAGGACAGACATTGTCGCATTGCCCGCATTCGACGCACAAAGACTTGTTGACTGACGGATAGAGGAAACCTTCGTTGTCTTCCTCAAGCCTTATACATTGCTTCGGACACGTCTGGACGCAGGCCGAGCAGCCACAGCAGTCTATTTTGTCCTTGATGCTTATCATTTTTTGAAGCGGCTTATGATTCCTGCGACTCTGCTTCCGATTACCTCACGTTCGTGCCGCGTCAGCCCGATGTAATAGGCGAATGTGGCCACTGTGGCGGCACTTAGGCAGCAGACCAATGCTGCAAATGGTACTGAATTTGGCAGAAAAGCCTTGAACATCAGCGATATGGCTATTGCCGGCAAAGCGGTCACGGCGCATCGTGCAATTACGTTTCTGGCGTAGTCGGAAACTTTGATCTTGATCATCGGTCTGACGATGAATAGTCGTGCGATGAAAGCGACAATGCATACGCAGAGGTGTACGATAAAAACGGAATACGGGTTCCCTCCCAATTTCAGAACCACGTAGGAGATCGGTACTATCGCGAGCAAAATACCCCCGACAACAGATTGATAGATTTTGACATTGCCTGTCGCTGCGGCGGAAATCATCAAAGGGTTGGCGACAGCGTCGATGATCGCGACGCACAGCATGAGCCTTAGGAATATTGAGGAATATTCAGGAACGGTCTTTAGCCAGACGTTCAGAATCACGTCAGCTTCGAGCATGACCGGCAGAGACAGGCAAAGCAGAAGCAGGAACGTAAATTTGGAACTTCTGAATATGAGGGTGTGCATATTCCTTAAGTCATTCTGTGAGTATGTTTTTGTGATTTGCGGGTTGATCGCTGTCTGGAAGCCTCCGGCAAACTGCATTATCGCTCCTTGAACCTGGACTGCCACACCTCTTGCTGCGTTGACAACCGGGCCGAAGAACATGTTAAGGAGAATGTTGAGTCCTTGTGTGAAAAGGATATATGCCACGTTGCCACACATGTTCCACCCTGCGAATGATCCCATCTCCTTAAGTAGGCTTGTGTCCCAGAGCCTCTTGAAGCGGGTCTCCTCAAAATGCCGTTTACAGTAGATCGCATAGATAGATGTCATCACGATCTGGACAAGCAGCATGAGGATTGAATAGACGATCAGTTTGTCGAGATTTACGGCGTAGATGGTGTATGCCACTCCGAGTTTGAGCATAACGTCCAGAATCGAAATGTAGGCGAACGCATCCATCCTTTCGTGTGCCACAATTGCCGCGTTGAACGGATAGTTCAGGATTGACACGACAGTGGATAGTATCGCGAATTGGTAGCAGTACATGGCCGCAGCCTCGCGTCCTGACGGGATGACGATCTTGTTTTTCAGAAACCACAGGCCGATCGTCTCCGCGAGCAGAACTACGGTCGCGGCTATGATGATGTGGATGTACACGCTGGTCATGAATGTCAGTCTTAGGCGGCCTGTCTCGCCGCGTCCCAGCTCGTATGTCAGGTAACGCTGCGTCGAGGTCGTCATTGCCGCGTTCAGGAAGCCGAACATGGCCACGACTCCTCCAACCACGTTGCTGATTCCGTAGTCGACAACTCCGAGGCTCGCCAGAATCACTCGGCTGGTGAACAGTCCTACAGCCATCAGGAACAGCATCCTGACGTAGAGCAGGGCGGTGTTCTTTGCGATGCGTTTGTTGTTTATTGTGTTTTCCGAGTCGCTTGACATATGGTGTCGCTTAGGTGCGGTGGGCGGGAACTATTTCCCGGACCAGGGCCAGAGGGACTTGCGGCGGGTGGGGGAGGGCGATCGCGCACCAACCGTGGGCGTTCATCCGTCTTTAAGATTGTCTTTCTTCGTGTTGCTCTCAATCAGTTCCAGCTTCTCGTCGTAAATCTTGTTTTGGAGCTCGATGATCTCGCCCAGATCCTGATGCAGCTGCGCGTTCGTGACCTCGCATGGATTCTCCACAGCCGGCCGACCTTGACCCGCCCGCTCTTCTTGAGCGTGGAGCGGAGCGCCGCCAAACACAACCGCTATCAATATGATTATGAATCTTGTGGTTTTCATCTTTCTTAATCCTTTTTAAATCATATTCATTTGACATTAACCTTCCAATAGCCTCCGTTGTCAGGGCCGATGCGAGAGATAAGTCCGGCGGATTTTAGTTTCAGAATTTCACGTTGGATGGTTCTTGGGTTAACGGATAAAGCGTTCGAGATTATTGCCGAAGATATTGAACGGTCTTCTTTGATGAGGTTGAGGATTCTTTGCTGCCGTTCAGAAAGTTCCGGAGTTTTATCTACGACATTATCTACGACATTATCTACGACATTATCTACGACATTATCTACGACAATGGGCGGCTTTGTCATTTCATCAGGTCTTTTTATCGTGACGACAAATTCCTCTGTCGCCAGATTGTTTTCAATAGTTATGTCCTTGAAATCCTTGAACGCCCTGACGATTCCGCTGCCAATGCCTACGTATGGGAGAAGGTAAACCGCGTTGTCAAACAGCAATTGATTGCGTGGCTTGGAAATCCCGTTTAACAGAGTGTCTTCGGTCACGTCCATAGGCAGATTACCTGGGCTATGAATCTCGACCCTGTTGTCAAAAATCAGTAGCCTTATTTGTGCGGTCTGGTAAAAGTCTCGATGTATCAAGGCGTTGACGATAAACTCGACGAATACTTGCGGTGGAATCTCCAGTGCCGGGAGACTGTTGAACTCATCCTCTACCTGACGGCTTTTCAGGTTCCGGTTGACGAATGCCATAGCGGCCTTGAACTGTGTAAGAAGATTTCCTTCCATATCGGTGCCGACGAGGCGATCCCTGAACCTGTCTCCGCTCAAGTCGTTGCCTACAAAAGAGATGCATCTGATTGTAAAGACTGGGTAGAACTTAAGAATATTCTTTCCAAGAAGCAGGAGGCCGGCCAATGTCAGCCTGCCTTCTTTGTCCATCAGGGAGGTGTTTTGCAGTAGCTGTTTCGGAGTGATTCCGGGTGCGATCTTGCCGACAAGGTTCTCGACTGAAAAATCGTCCAACCTTGACAGTTGAAAGTCGTCAGCGAGATTATTCCTATATTTCTCTATCAGAAATTGCTTCAGGGTAGGTAGGGATATGTCCTCAAAAGATGATTCCGGAACGCTGTCCCTGTCTGCGAATAGCCTGCCACAGCTCTGCATCAAGATCCTTAACCGCTCATTGGAGAACACTTTCCTCTTGTCGGAGCCATTCTTTATCCAGACTATTCCTTTATTGTCTTTGTACGGTTTGTCAAGTCCTTGCGCCACGCGTGCGGCAACAACAGCCTTTCCATCCAATACTACGGTCTCGATCATAATTGTTATCGAGGGGCTGACATTGTCTGACGCGGCATTTGACAATAGGTTCGATGTCTTTTGGATCTCCTCGTAGGACAAGCCAGTGACTTCTCCCGTCTTATCATTTACCCCGACAACCAGAAGCCCTCCTTGCGAGTTGCTGAAAGCGACGAACTCGCATCCGATCTTATAGGAATCGTCCACGCGTTCTTTGAATTGGACGGTGGTGGATTCTCCCATCATAATGATCGCTTTAAGTTTCTTGGCATCCATAAAATGTCTGGACTATAAGGAATATTCGGAGGAGGAGGGTTATATTCAATGGCGTGATGCGGAGGAGAGCGCGTCTATCTTATTGATTATGCGCGCCTCGGCATATTCAAGGTCGCTGGAGTCGTCGATCTCGTACCAGAGGAGGCCGGCGGCCATTATGGCGGCGGAGGTGATAGGTGTTGTCGCTTTCATTGTGTGAATATGTCCGCTGAGGATTTATTTCTTCAGGCGGCTCCAGAAGGATTTTTTCTGGGATGAAGCCTGCCGGTCGTCGGACTGGCTGAGGTAGTATTCGCGGAAGGTTATTCCTTCGGTGATCACGTGGTAGATCTCGCCCCAGTCGGGAAGTCCTCCCAGGTTGCGGTCGTCGATGAAGAGGTCGGCTTTCAGTTTGCGCGGGGAGGTCGGGGTGTCCTCACCTTCGTAGAAGTCCTCGGGGTGGTTGCTGTTCACGGCATAGAACTCCAGGCCGCGGCTGCGGCACCAATCCACGGCGTCCTTCAGCAGCTGGCCTTCCCTTACCGACCAAAGTATCAGGGTGTGATTGTCGGCCTGAAGGCGTTTCAGCGTTTCCACGGCGAAAGGTATCTCTTTGCCTATCTTGGGGTACTTGTGCTCGACGATGGTCCCGTCAAAGTCAACCGCTATGATCATCTTTTGAAAGTGCTATGTTGTGTCTTGGGAAATTCTTGGGGCTTGGCACCTGCTGCAATAGGTTAGGTGTCAATTAGTTAGATCGGTGAACGACTCGAAGGCGATTACTGGTGAATGCGCTTTATTCATTGAACGGTCGAACATGCTCAGTAACATTGCATCAAATATATGAAATTCTATCCTAAAAGGCAAGTCGATCGGTCGGAAAAATTGAAATGTTCCTGAATCCCGGGCCGGTTTCCAGGGCATGTCCGCGCAACCGGAAGGCTTCCTATTCAATCGGAGCGACAAGGTCGGGATGGACGGAGACCAGTGCGACGGAGACCACGCCCTTTATCTCGACGACGACTTTCCTGGAGCGGGATCCCTTGACCTTGACAAACACACCTTCGCATCCTTCGAATATTCCTCCCGTTATCCGGACCTTCTGCGCTTTTGTGAAATTGATCTCGGCGGGACCGAAAAAACGCAGGGACTCGTCATAGGATCCCGCCACCGCGATGAATGTCCTCATCTGCTTCTCGGGGACAGTGATCTTCTTGCCGAGTCTTTGATCCATCATGTATTGCAGCATGGGAATGCGGGTGGGCTGCTTAAGCTCTTGGATTCCGGATGCGGTGGCGCGTATGAATATGATGTTGTGGATCACCGGTACGAGGCGCTTTTTTCCGGTTCTGGCGGATTTCTCGTACTTCATCGGAATGAAGTTTTCCACGCCTTTCTCGTCCAGAAGCCTTTTGGCCTCCAGCTCACGGTGGTAGGTGACCCGCATCGCGAACCACATCAGTTCCTCAGTCTCGCCTGGTCTGCCCATTTGCTTTCCTGTTAACCACTATGAGAGCATCATGGCGGCGCGGATGCCTTCCGCAAGAGCTGGGCTTGTCACGTGTCCAACGATGGCAAGGGCAAAATCGATGGCGCATCCCGGCCCGCGTCCTGTGATCAGGTTGCCGGAAGTCACCGCCGGTGTCTTGACGTACTCGCCGCCTTTAGCGATAGGCTCCTCCTCGAATCCGTCGTAGCAAGTGAACCGTTGTCCCTCAAGGGTCGGGAGCTGCGAGACCACCAGCCCGGGAGCCGCGCAGATCGCCGCGACGGTGCCTCCTTCGGCGTAGTGGCTTTTCATCAGTTCCATGAGATCGTGGTTGTCGGCAAGGTGCCTGGCTCCTGGCAATCCTCCCGGGAAAACCATAACATCTTTCCGGTCGGTTCCCTCTGTCTTGACTTCGGACCTGAATCCGTCCCAGTCAAGGTCGGCGGTGACGGGAACCCCGTGAGCGCCTTTTACTTCCTTGTCTGTGTTGATGGAAACTGTCCGGGCGTTGATCCCTCCTCTTCTGAGGATGTCCACGGTGGCGAGGGCCTCGATCTCCTCGAACCCTTCCGCGAGGAATATGAATACTCCTTTCATGGCATTATATTGTTAATGATACTGTTTCCTCCATTGAAGACAAAACAACCGGTCACTTCGGCTGGCTCAGCGACCTTGTCAGGCCCCGCGTCCTAAGTGACCAGTTGTGATGTTGAGATATCAGGACTCGAACCTGAACTGGCAGAACCAAAATCTGTAGTGCTACCATTACACCATACCTCAGTTCCGTCCGCAAATTTATCTATTTTCCGGCAAATCTGCAAACATTATCTTTTTTCCCGGAAGAAATCAATCATCAGGGCAGAGCATTCGTCAGCCAATACTCCTGACCTTACCTGGGTCTTGGGATGAAGCAAGGAAGGTGTGGACATTGAATAGCCTCTCTTGGGGTCCGGCGCTCCGTAGACGATGCGTCCGATCTGAGCCTAGTTCAAAGCCCCGGCGCACATAGGACAAGGCTCCACTGTCACGTACAGCGTGCTGTCGCCAAGATATTTCCCTCCGACCGCTTCGGTGGCGGAGGTGATGGCGATCATCTCTGCGTGCGCGGTAGGGTCGTGCAGCATTTCCGTCATGTTGTGTCCGCGGCCTATGATCCGTCCCTTGCAGACGATCACCGCCCTGATAGTGGGAAGGTTACAGCCAAAGGCAAGGGTGTCCGCCGCGAGACGGAATCTGAAGGAAGCCGGCGGCAAACATCTGGTCTGACGGACAGAAATCCGATAAAAGGCCTAAGGGTGAGGATAAGATTGCAAAAGAAATCGAAGTCCGATAACTATCCGGAATCGCCCAAGGTAAATCGGGCAGACATAAGATGGAAAGAGTATGTCCATAACTGGAGAGGTCTCGCAGGCGAGCGAACGCGAGCAGTAACAACGAACTGCGAGAAGTCAGCAGAGTCCATAGTACCTGCCTAATATCGACACGCGGGGAAGGGCCGAACTTTATTTGAAGTAAGTCTAATGAAGAAACTCTATGGAGGAAAGAAAGCGGAAAACGAAAGTAGGAAGAAAACTACTTCGTTTTCCTCCTACTCGATTGTTGGAATGTCGCTTCGACAGGCTCAGCGGCACGAAATCTACTTCCCCATCTTGGACAACAACTTCTTAGGGTAGTTGGTGCAGATGGCTTTCATCTTAGACGCATAGGCGATGTAGTAATCCATCGTGACATCGTCATCGGCGTTGAACACGCTCACGTCCACACCGGCCTTGTTGAACTCCTCGATCGTGAGGTTTCCTCCACCCTGCTTCATGAACTCGGTGGAAAGGTTCGCCCATTTGTAGCCCCTCTGGGTGTACTCTGAGGCGGACTTGTTGGCCATCCAGCCGATGTTCGAGCCAACCGCGGCGGCGTATGAATATGACGATGCCATCACGGTTGCGTTGGACGTGCAGATGAACTCAACGAAATTCTGTGCTTTCTTCTTCTTGATGATCTCGCAAGCCTTGCGGCAGGCGTTGATCGGATACGCCGACATTCCGCTGATGTTCTTGATGTCCAGCCAGAGCCTTGTGCAGCTTCCTGCCTTCATGACTTCGTCCAGAAACATCTCCAGATCAGGAACCGTTTCTCCGTTCGCCAGTTTTCCGGCCGCCCTGATCTGTTCCAAGGTGGCTTCCCATGGATGCAGTCCGTTGATCCTGTAGTCGCCGTCAGCATGGGCGACGACTACTTTGTCATCTTTTGTCCAGTAGATGTCACACTCTGAAGCGTAACATTTAAGGCTCATCGCATATTGCAACGAGGCGATGGAATTGTCGGGAAACGCTATGCCGGCTTCCGATGCTCCACCCCTGTGGGCTACGACGATATTGCCGCAGTCAGCAGGCTTGTCAGCGACCTCACCGGGCGTCTCACCCGGATCGTCAGGCCACACAGGCCCTGGATCCGGTTCGTCCTTGCTACATGATGACAGGCACAGGAGACTTGCCGCCAGAAATGACCAAATCAGTTTTATTGATTTAATTCTCATATTCTTGATCTTTGATTATTTGTAGTTCTTGACACAGCGGAACGGCATGATGGCCTGGCCGTTGTCGATGTTTGTCATCTCGGCATAGGTCACAGTGTTGTCCAGGATCACATTGATTCTGTAAAGAGCCTTGTCCGAGAAGAACAGAGGTACCCACACTTGTGCCCTGACACCGTAGCACTGGTAGCCCTGGGTCATGTAGCGCCAACCGAGCGGGAAGTACTCGAATCCGAACTCGTCGGCTCCGTCTGACACCGCCGCTGACCACCAGGTCTTGTTCCTGAGCCATGCGGCGAGGTTGCCGATACCTCTTGGTGAGACCGGATTGTTGTTGACGGCTGTGCCCGAGGCTGTTGTGAACTGTTTGTAGGTGATCTGATCCTCCCTCAGAGGATAAGAGTGTCCGGCTGACGCCTTGCTTGCGGCGTATGCCAGGTCAAGCCAGTCGGAGGCGTTGGCGATGTGCCAACCGTAAGGACATATTCCTTGAATCTGCATCTTGAGGGTCGGGTGGTTCTTCTCGTCGGTGGTGTTGTCGCCGCTGAATGTGTCCGCCGACTTGTTGTCGAGGTACTCGATCGTGTAGTTGTCTCCTACCGCGTCGGTGATCTCGCTGCCGGCGGTCCATCCCTTAGGCACCACCTCTTTACGGGCGAAGCCGATGCCGTTGGTCGGGACGCCTGTCACGATTTCGGAGAACGCATAGATTCGGCCGCGCTCATCGCTTCCTTCGAGTTGTCCTCCTATCTCGGTGCATTCGTAGGCCATGTTCAGTTTCGGATCATCCCAGGATGAAGGGAATGCGCTCGCACCGTAACCACCTGTGCCTTTCGCTCCGACACCTGTAGCGGACGGAATCATAGGAGAGCCGAGTCTCGGCTTGATGTCGCCACCGTTCCAACGCATGTTCTCGACCATCCAGACCTTCATGGAACCGTCTCTGGCAATGAAGGCCTTTGTCTTGTACTTGGACACTTCGGAGTCCGGCATGCTGTTCAGCGTTGATATTCTGCTCCAATTCCATGTCTTCTCGTTGAAGTTCACCACCAGGGAGCGCAGACCGTCCACATCGATTTCCGGGCCCTCCGGCATAGCGGACGCGGCGGATTCGATCGTGGTGACAGAACCATCCTTCGCAAGCGCGTAGCAAGGGTATGACAGCACACGTGAATCCTGATTGAACATCACGGTGTTGGCCCCAGCCTTTGCGTTCATGAAGTAGGCTTTGACGCTGTAGATGTCCTCGCTTTCCTTTGTCATCTGCAAGGCCTTGCCGATCTCAAGGCCGGCGGCCGATGAACCGTACATGAAGTAATATATGTCTGCCGCGAGCTGTGTCACAGGCACATCCACGGATGCCATGCTGGTCTCTGCCGAACCTACGGTGATGTGGAGCACGGCCTTGCGGACATTGACATGGTCGTTCCATCCGGAAGCGATCAATTTGACGGAGCCAGCTTCGGTGGCCTCGCAGGACAGCCAGTCCTTGCTCTCACCTTCGTAGTCCACGGTGAATGAATATTCGTCCCCCATGTTGGTCGTGTAGCTGATTGTCTGCTCACCTCCTTCGGCGAAGAACTCAACATCTTTCGTGTCAGTGGACACGGCGGCGTCAGCCTTCTCGCCTTTCTGGGTGAACTCGAAAGCGCGCTCGGTTCCGTCGGCTGCCTTGATTGTCAACGAGAATGACCTCTTATATTCAGGATTGGCCTTCATCTTGACCATCAATCCTTTCCCTGTGTAGGTCCTGGAATCACCTTCGTAAGTTCCGATGAAGTCCTCGGAGACATCCGTGACACTCACCTCGGCGCATTGCTTCGGATCCTCAAGGGAATAGTCCCAACCGATGCCGTTGATCTTGTCGCCTTGCACGATTGTGACGATGGCGCGGTAAGCGTCCTCGCCATCCTCGGTGTTACCGCTGGCGGTGAACACAGGAATATCCTTGGACAGCGCGATTCTTGTGGCGGAATCTATCTCGGACGGGTCTGTCTTTTCCGCGCAACCTGACAACGCGAGCATTGAAAGAGCGGCGGCGTACATGAATATATTCTTGAATCTCATGATAATAGTCATTTAAGTAAGATCATTAGTCCCATCCTTCCGTCTGGGTCAGTTTATGGTTCTTGTTCCTTGCGGACTTGGAGATAGGCCAGAGCAGGATGTTCGGATTCTTCTGCTTCTTGGCGAGCAGCTCCGGGTTGTAGTCCCAGATCTTGTCCAGACGGATGAGCGGCCACCAGATGACGCCTTCGGCAGGGAACTCGAGGAAATATTCATTGACAAGTGCCTCAAGGACGGCGTCCCTTGTGGCGGTCTTGTAGAAGTCCTCGATTCCGTAGGCCCTTTTAGCGATGATGTTCAGAGAGGCCAGAGCTCCGGCATAGTCCTTCTTGTAGTACTTCAGTTCCGCGTCCATCATCACAGCGTAGGCGTAGCGGTAGTAAAGAAGGTCGCAGTCGTTGATCACGGGCTGCTTTGACATGTCTCCGAGGAACTTGTTCGGCCAGGTAAGGGTCTGTCCTGAGGCACCGTAGGCCCCTTCGCCGAGGTTGCATTCCACTCTGGAGTCGTTGTGGTCGGCCTTGCTCTTGTTCAGCACATCGATGAACTCCTGCGAGTAGCACCACCACTGTGTTGAGCTCACCGGTACCGGTTTGTTCCTGTACTGCGCGGCTATGAGGTTAGTCGGGTGGTAGAAATAGCTGTAGTAACCGCCGGTGATCTTCTCCTTCTGGTCGTTCAAGAGGGCGAAGACAACCTCAGAGTTGCATTTGTGATCGCGGCTGAACACCTCTGAATATTTTGGAAGAAGCTTTCCTGAGGAGATCCCGATCGCTGACAGAGCCTCCGCGGCAAGGTTCAGGTACGAATCCCCACCGTCCTGTGTCGTGTACATCCAAAGCCCGTACTCGGCTTTAAGCATGTTCACAGCGTCGGCTGTAGCGAAGTATTTGTCTCCTCCGAGGTAGGCGGAGTTGGCCACCGCTGTCTCGATGTCCCTGCCGATCTGGGCATAGACATCAGCCTTAGGGGCGCGCTCCGGGTAGGTCTCCGGCTGGTTCACGGACTCGATAGGCACGAGGTTCAGCGGAACGTCTCCCCACAGTCTGGCTGCCCAGAAGTAGCAATATGCCCTTGCGAACGCAGCCTGGCCGATCGCGAATCCTTTCTCGGATTCGGTCATGTCAACCTTGTCGGCGTACTTGAGCACGGCATTGGCCTGGTCGATGGTGGTGTAAAGTCCTGACCAGGCGGTCGATCTCGTGGAGGCGTTCATCGTGCTGGTGCGCACGGAGATCATGTCGTTGTCCTGAACCCTGGATTCAAGGCTTGGACCCCACATATAGTTGCCGACACGTGCCTCGCCCCAGTAGAAGACGTTGATGTAGCCGTCAACGAAATTGGAACGCATGCGCTCGTAGATCCCGTAGGTGGACTGGATGACATCTGTTGATGTCGTCCACATGTTGCTGGCGGACAGCTTGTTGTCCTGCATCACATCAAGATCCCCGTTGCAGGACATCATCGATGTGGCGGCCGAGATCATCAGAATATGTTTCAGAATGCTCTTGTGTTTCATAATTAGAAGGTAATCTTGACATTGAACAATATCTTTCTCGCCGCCGGAGCGATGCTTGAGTTGGCGGACGCACCGGTGGACACAGATGAGTACATCGAGTCTCCCGATCCGGTTCCCATGCCGGTCTCAGGGCTGATCGAGCCGGAGACACCTGTCCAGTAGTAAAGCGTGTTGCCGGTGATCCCGACAGTCAACTTCTTGATCCACATATTCTTGACCCATCTCTCCGGGAAGTCGTAGTAGAGGGAGACATCGCGCAGACACAGGTAGTCGGCTTTCTCGACGTTGAAGTCGGAGGCACGGGAGAAGTTCCTGTTGCCATAGTCAGGGTCGTTCGGGAAGAATCTCGCGTACTTGGCGTTGTCGTCTCCTGGGTAGCGCCAGCAATCATAGACCATCTTGTCCAGATTGGAGTTGCAGTTGCCCAAAGTGCTCTGGAAGAAACGTGATTTCATGTAGTTGTAGATCGAATGACCGAGGGCGTAGTCAAGGTAGAACGAGAATGACAGGTTCTTGTACTTGAATGTGTTCATGATTCCGCCGATTGAGTGAGGCATCACGTTTCCGAGGTGGTACATGTCCTCCTGGTCGATCTGCTCCCTGCCGTCGGCCGTCTTCTTGGAGCCAGGACGGTTGCACCACTCGTAGTCACCGGCGTCCTTGCGTCCCTGGATGGACAGGCCGTCGGACCTGCGGTAGCCGTGCGACTGGCTGTCGTACAATGCGGCCGCGGCCTCGGCGTCATTCTGGAGAATATGTGAGATCTTATAGCCCCAGATGCGTCCGAGAGGCTCTCCGACAGCCGTGCCGCCGAAGCGCTCGCCGCTCTCTGACATGGTGTAGCCACCGATTCTCCAGGCGTCCTTGCCGTTGAGGTCGGTGTACTTGTACTCGTCCGGAAGCGACAGCACCTTGTTCTTGTTGAATGAATATGTAAGGCCGGTGCTCCAAGTGAAATTCTTGGTCTGGATGTTGACAGAGTTCAGTTCGATCTCGAATCCGTAGAACCTTGCGCTTCCGACGTTCGCCTTCACGGAGCCGAGGGATCCTGTGTCTGGAAGGGTGATGCTGAAGAGCATGTCGTCCGTCCTCTTGTTGTAGTAGTCCATCACGAGACGGAGACGGTCGTTGAAGAATCCGAGGTCAAGACCAAGGTCTAACTGGGTTGTGGTCTCCCATTTCATGTCTTTGTTCTGCATCGTGGAAGGCAGAAGGGTTGACTGCCCGCCATACAGAGACGAAGAGAACGCTCCGTAGGTGTCGTAGAGCCCGATTCCGTTGTTACCGGTCTGGCCGTAGGACGCGCGGAACTTGAATGTGTTCATCACGCTTTTGTCCACATCCCAGTACGGCTCCTCGGAGATGATCCATGCCAGCGATCCGGCCGGGAAGAATCCCCATCTGTTGCCCTCGGCGAACTTGGAGGAACCATCAGTCCTGACCGTGGCCGAGAGAATGTACCTGTTGTCGTAGTTGTAGTTGACACGTCCGAAGTACGAGATGAGCACTTGCTTGGTGTCCTGGTTGGAGGCCGTGAAGTTGACTCCGGAATCCAGGATCGGAACCTTGTCGGAGACTGAGCCGGTGGCGTTGGCGGTAAGATACCAGTACCTCCATGACATATAGTCGTAGCCGGCGGTGGCGCTGATGTTATGCTTGCCGAACTCCTTGTCGTAGCTCAGGTAGGCGGTGAAGGAATCCTTCAGCGTCTCTGTCCTGGTCTCTGTTGTGGAACGGTCCGTGGAGATGTAGTTCATCGTGTTGCCGACCTGGCCGTAGGCGTAGTAGCTTCCACGGTAATTGTCGTCGAACACGGCGTACTGGGCTGTGGCCTTGAGGCCGTCGAAAATGCTCCACACGAGCTTGAAGTTGCCACCGAAGCGGTTCTGGGCCATCTCCCTGTCGTAGAAAGCATCGTAGAATGACGCTGACTGCTGGTTCTTGTTGCTTCCGCCTGTCACCCATCTTCCGTCCTCGTAGAACTCCTTGTTCACAGGGCTCATCATGAGGCCTCGTCCGATGGCGTTGAAATAGTTGCCGGTCAGCGGGTTCTTCACTGACCTTGAGAAGTCGAAAGTCGTTGACGCCTCCAGGTTCCTGGTGATGTTGAAGGACGTGTTGCCGTGCATAGTGAACAACTTGTAGCCGCTCATGGCCACCATGCCGTCATCCTGAAGGTAACTTACCGAGGCGGCGTACTTCATGTTTTGTGAACCGCCGTTCACTCCGACATATTCCTTGTGCCATAGCGCGTTGGTGAACCACTGGCTCTGCCAGTCGGTGTCGGTGAAGGTCAGCACCTTCTTCGGATTGATCGGGTCGTACATCCACTGCCAGCCGGACTGCAGCTCCTCGCCTTTCTCCATGTATCTGGTTGTGTAGATGTCCGTGCTCTTGTTGCCTGTTCCCGCGGCGTTGGCTCCGTCCAGAATCAACTGGCCGTTAGGGCCTTGCGCGATCGCGGGACGGACAAATGACAGGAACTCCTTGGCGTTCATCAGATCCCATCCGCGGGAAGGGGAGGACCAGCCGACCTGCGCGTCGAAAGTGATCCGTGGCTTCTCCCATGAATTGCCTTTCCTGGTCGTCACGAGAATCACACCATTGGAGGCGCGGGCTCCGTAGATGCCGGCCGAGGCTGCGTCCTTCAAGACCTCGATGGACTCTATGTCGTTAGGGTTGAGGTCGTCCATGTCCCTGGTCACGCCGTCCACGATGACGATAGGGTCGTTGCTCAAGGTGATCGAGGAACCTCCACGGATCAGAAAGCGTGGCGCATTTCCTGAGACCGTGTTGTTCGTGGCCACCCTGAGGCCGGTCACCTTTCCTTTGAGAGCGTCGCCGACGGAGGAGACAGGTGCGGCGTAGATGCTGTTGCCGTCCACCTTGGAGATGGCTGTGGTCAAGGTTTTTCTGGATTGGGTACCGTAGCCGACGACCACGACGTCATCCAGCACGTTGGCGTCCTCGGAGATCATCACATCGATCACCCCGCGTCCGTTGACCTTCTCATCGTGATTCTTGAAACCGATGAATGAATATTCCAGGACATCGTCGGCGTTGACTTCGATGGAGTACTTTCCGTCAAGGTTGGTGTTCGTGCCGATCGTCGTGCCTTTGACGAGGACACCGGCTCCGGCCAACGGCTCTCCCGAAGAGTCCTTCACCGTTCCTGTCACCTTGATGACATTTCCCTGTTTGGCCGCCGGCTGCTCGTAGGTCAGCACGACCGTGCTGTTTGTCATCTTGTAGCGGAATCCGGACACCTGATGTCCGAAAACGTCATCCAGGATGGACGCCAGAGACTCGTTCCTGGCGTTGATGCTGATGTCTCCCATCTCTTTCCGAGCCAAGGCTGACTCGTAGGAGAACAGGATTCCAGTCTTCTTCGTGAACTCTTCGGTGAAGGACTTCACAGTGGCGGACTTTACCGTCAGACTGAAACTGTAGGTCTTCCCGGTGTTTGTCTGGGCCGCCGAACCCGGCGCGAGGCCGAAGAACGTGGCCAGAACCACCGCAAGGACACCCAGTCTTAAATAGATTGATTGTCTCATGTTTTTGAGTAGTTATTATGTTTGGTACTTAGTCTTTATCCAAAGTCTTTCCGATGACCTTCAGGCGCACTCCTGTCAGTTCCTCGACCGCCTCCATGAGTTCGCCGGCGTCATCGGTGCGTTTGTAGTTGAGGTTGTATTTCTTCGTGGTGTCCACCGGTGACAAGGCCTGGACCTTGATTCCGTACATCCGCTCGATGTGCGAGATGATGCCGTCGATCGACACTTGCTGGAGCGTCACCTTGTTGTAATGCTGCACGATGTAAGGTTCGGCCGCCATAGGGGTGACCTTGATGTCTCCGGTCTTGGCGTCGAACTCGGCCATCTGATCCGGGGACAGCCTCACAAGTCCTACACCTTCAGGACTTTGCAGCCTGACGGATCCCCTTTCAAGGAGTACCGACACTTTGCCGGCCTCGCTGTCCGACTTGACGCAGAACGCGGTTCCAAGCACCTTCACTTCAATTCCCCGCGCCTTTACGACAAAAGGATGGAGCGTGTCCCTGTGGACATCGAAATAGGCCTCGCCGGTCAGTTTCACAATCCGTTCGGACCGGTCCTTGGTGGAACCGTACAGGATCGACGAGTTCCTGCTCAGCCAGACCTTCGTGCTGTCATCCAGCATCATGGCCGACACGTCGTCGGAGATATTCGTGAATGCGGAATATTCCCGAAAGTAATCCGCGTCCGTCCGAAAGTGGCGGTAGGTGCCGGCTCCGATGACGAGCGCGGCGGCCACGGAAGCGGCTGCGAGCCAGGTCGCCTTGCGCCTCCGGCCTCTCACTGATTGAACGGTGAATATCCCTCCGCTCTCCTCCGCGTCTATCCTTGCGTTGAGGCGGGACAGCATCTTGTCTGTGGCGTCGTCCCCGCCCAAGGCCGACGAGGCGTTGCGCATCGCTGACAAAGCGGCGAAATCCTCCCGGTTGGACTGACTTGCCTCCAGCCACTCGACGAGGGCGGATTTCTCGTCGTCGGTCGCGGTTCCGCTGAGATAGCGGTGCACGAGCCTGAGTATCTCTTCTGGAATTTCCATTTTCTGATCGCATTAATTATGTCTGTCAATTATTATACACACTTTAGGAAGAAATCACCTAATGAAAACGTGATTATTTTCCGCAAAGGCATTTTTTGTCCTTGTCGAGACTTATGATTCGATTTTATTGACTATTTTTGCGCTCACCAAGGCTTTTTATGAACCGTACAGAATTAATAACCGGAATACAGAATGGCGACAGAGAGGCTTTCAACGACTTCTGCGAGGAAGAGTTGCCTGTGCTGATGTCGTATGCCAGGATCTTCCTGCCGGAGGAGTGGGCGGATGACGCTGTGCAGGATGTGCTGTTCTCGTTCTGGAAAAACCGTGAGAGACTGTCGGAAGGGACTTCGGCTAGGGGGTATCTTATGAAATCTGTCTATAACAGGGCGATGAACTATCTTAGGAAAGAGAATCTGTCGCGCCAGTACAAGGAATGGAATGATGCCCGGATCGCGGTTCTCTGCCTTGAGGGTGGTGATCCCGAGCGCAATCCAGTCATAAGGAACCTGTTCGACAAGGACTTGAGGAAGAATCTCGAGGATGCCATCACCAGCCTGCCGCCCAAGTGCCGCGAGGTCTTCATGATGAGTTACATCGAAGACCTTCCGAACAAGGACATCAGCGCGAGGCTCGGGATCTCCCTCAGCACCGTTGAGAACCACATATATTCCGCGTTGAAGCAGCTTAGGGTGGCGTTGGCCAAGGACAAAGCCTTCCTGCTGTTCACCCTTCTGCCTTATCTGGGCGACCTTCTGGGCGGAATGCCGGACTGAAATCAAATCATCAAATTTTTATGAATATGAAAGGATATATTCTTTTGGCGTCATTGCTGCTTCCTGCGGCGCTGATGGCGCAGCCGGCGACCTCCGGACAGTACACTTACACCGGAGCGCCCGTTAACCTTACCGAGCACACGTTCAAGTGCGATCATCTGCTCAAGCTTCAGGGCACCGACAAGGAGGCTTACCAGGGGATGGACATCTGGGGAGACTACATCTTCAGCTGCCAGAACTCCGGTTGGCTGACCGTCTATAAGATTGACGGAGAGAAGATCACCAGAGAGTGCAAGCCGTTCAAGCTTGCCAGCTACGACAAGGTGAACCATGCCAATGTGGCCACTTTCGGCCGCACGTTCTATGACAAGGATGACCGTTTCCCGCTTCTGTACGTCAGCCAGTGCAACAGGAATCCGATCAACGGACGCAAGGACGTGCTTTACGTCGAGCGTGTAGCCAATGATCTCAAGTCATCCGAACTGGTCCAGACGATCTACTTCAAGGACACCGACCATCTTTTTGGCTACGCCCTTCAGTGGGTCATCGATCCGGACAACAATTACCTTTACGGTTACGGCAACACAGTTGACAACACCAACGCCCTGAACCGTCACCGCATCGTGAAGTTCCGCATCCCGAAACTGAACGAGTCCACGGACGGCCTCGTGACCCTGACAAAGGATGATTTGTTGGAGAATTATCTGATCGAGGACACCTACCAGACTCATTTCAATCCGATCGGCCAGGGCCTTTTCATCAAGAACGGCCAGCTTTTCATGCCTACCGGTTTCGGCAAGGAGAAGCAGCCTTCGATCCTCTACGTCTGGAATCTGAACACCCGCACCATGCAGAATGTCATCGATTTGACGAAAGCCACCTTCGGTGAGCTCGAGGACTGCGCCTACTACAAGGGCGACCTCTACATCCAGGCCCAGGGCGATCTGTTCAGGCTCACTTTCTGATTCCCTACGCTTCGGGTGCTGTAGAAGCGCGAATCACAATGAATCCCGCTCGTGGAAGGACATCTGCCTCTCTGCAAGCGGGATTCTTGAATATACTCGCTCGTGGCGTCTGTCAACGTTTCCCTTTGAAGAAGTCGGTCATCAGGGCGGAGCACTCCTCGGCGAGGACTCCGGCCTGAACCTGTGTCTTGGGGTGGAGCAGGGAAGGGGAGTACAATGAATATCCCCGCTTGGGATCGAGTGCTCCATAGACTATGCGGCCGATCTGTGCCCAGTTCAGCGCGCTGGAGCACATGTTGCACGGCTCCACGGTGACGTACAGTGTGCAGTCATTCAGATATTTACCGCCGACGGCTTCTGTGGCGGCGGTGATGGCGATCATCTCGGCGTGCGCCGTGGGGTCATGGAGCCTTTCGGTCATGTTGTGGCCCCGGGCTATGATCCTGCCACGGCATACTATCACCGCCCCGATGGGGATCTCGTCCTCCTCAAAGGCCAGCTGAGCTTCCTTGAGGGCTTCCGTCATGTATTTCTCGTCGATGTCCATAATGAATAAGCTCAACAAAAAAGACAGGCCTGATAGACCTGTCTCTAAACGTCGTCAGACTGACTTGACTACCACCTGTCCTCAGATGATACTGTCAGCTTCTTGCGTCCGTGGCGGCGACGGGAAGCGAGTACGCGGCGACCGTTGGCGGTGGCCATTCTCTCACGGAATCCGTGCTTGTTCACGCGCTTGCGTCTGGATGGTTGAAATGTCCTTTTCATATCTACTAATTTTTTATATATTCCAAAACGGACTGCAAATTTAATCCTTTTGCCCGTAATTTCAAAATATTTTTGTATCTTGGATTCAGAAGCTGTTTTTCAATGGAAAATTAATTGTCAGCAACGACACTTTCTTCGAGGAGGTCATCGTCTTGCTGCGGGAAGGAAAGAAGGTCACGGTCCCCGCGAAAGGGGAGAGTATGCTTCCGTTCATAGTCGGCGGAGTTGACTCGGTGGTTCTTGAGGGGGTCGATGGAGGATCGCCGGCGGGAACCGTCCTGAGGACAGCCAATGTCGGCGATCATTTCCTCGTCAGTGGCCTCTGGATTCCCCATCCTCAGATTCTCGCGTACCGTACCGCTGAACAAGGTGTTCCCCTGCGGCACGTAGGATAGGTTGCGGCGCGTGGCATGTGACGCCGGAACCTGCCTGCTCAGCTCGACCGTAGGGTTCTGAATCTGAGCCACAAGCTGAAGAAACGCGGTCATCATTCCGAAGGTGATGTCTCCGCTTCGGATTCCGAATATTCCCCAGAGAAACGCCGTCACATAGCCTGCCGCGAACCCGCTCTGTACCGCGGCCGCCGACTCTTAGGTGTGTGAATATCCTCGCACCTGGAACGCCAACTCGCTGTCTGTCAGATGGATGATGTTTCAGGTGCGCATGGTTTATCACACCTGGAAGTTCGGAACACCAACAGGACGGTCTGTACCGCGGCAGCCGACTCTTAGGTGTGTGAATATCCTCGCACCTGGAACGCCAATTCGCTGGCTGTCAGATGGATGATGTTTCAGGTGCGCGTGGTTTATCGCACCTGGAAGTCCGGAACACCAACAGGACGCTCTGTACCGCGGCAGCCGACTCTTAGGTGTGTGAATATCCTCGCACCTGGAATGCCAACTCGCTGGCTGTCAGCTGAATGATGTTTCAGGTGCGCATGGTTTATCACACCTGGAAGTCCGGAACACCAACAGAACGCTCTGTACCGCGGCCGCCGACTCTTAGGTGTGTGAATATCCTCGCACCTGGAACGCCAACTCGCTGGCTGTCAGCTGAATGATGTTTCAGGTGCGCATGGTTTATCACACCTGGAAGTCCGGAACACCAACAGGACGCTCTGTACTGAGGCATAAGCCTGAAATTATTTCACATAAGAAACTCCGACATATCCTTGCCGGCGAGGAGGCCGTCACGGATCTCGGTGGAGGAGATGTCCACTATGGGAGCGTCTATGACCTCTATGTTGTAGGAGCGGATGAGGGTTTCCTCAAGGCTTCTCATTCCGTCTGGGACAATCTCTTCGGAATCAAGGACATAGGGTGCGGGAAAATCCTTGCACTCCTCGATCAGCTGACGCTTGATGCTGTCCACGTCGTAGCCTTTGCGCGGATAGACAGTCACACCATATTCAGAAAGAATTCTCGGAAAATCTCTCCAGCGGCGGATGCTCTGAAGGTTGTCGGCGCCGATGACAAGCGTGAAGTCGTTGTCCGGCTCCCGCTGCCTGAGCGCGTCAAGAGTCCTGATCGTGTAGTGCGGCGGATCCATCCTGAGCTCGATATCGTCCACCCAGACGTGCAGCTCAGGGTGACGCTTGACGGCGGCCACGGCAGCCTCGTAGCGGCTCTCGCCGGATTCGGCGCTGATTGAATCCTTCAGAGGGTTCTTCGGGGACACAACGAGATACACCCAGTCATATTCCTTATCCCTGGTAAGGTACTCCATTATGGCCTGATGACCGATGTGCAGGGGATTGAAAGACCCCGAGTAGACGGCTATCTTCACGGATTCCTTAGATGAATGTTGAGTAGTTCAGCTTTCCATCGTCAAGAAAGTCCTCGACAACCTTTTCCACCTCGGCGAACGCGGTCTTTAGGTCATCGTTGACAAGCACATAGTCGAATTTCGGAGCGTAGGTCATCTCCTCGGCCGCCTTGGCGACACGCTCCTCGATGGCCTCCGGGGAGTCGGTTCCTCTTTTGATGAGCCTTTCCCTTAGAGCCTCCACGGACGGAGCCTGGACGAATATGGACAGAGCCTTGTCTCCGAAATATTTCTTGAGATTGACTCCTCCCTTCACATCGACATCGAATATGATGACGTGGCCGGCCGCCCATATTCTTTCGACCTCAGACTTGAGAGTCCCGTAGAAATGATCCTCGTAAACTTCCTCATATTCAACGAAAGAGTCCTTGGCGATCAGCTCGCGGAACTTCTCCGGGGTGACGAAGTGATATTCCTTGCCGTCCCGCTCGGCGCCGCGCGGAGCCCTTGAGGTGGCGGAGATCGAGAACTCCATCTGATCCTTGTATATTCCAAGAATATGGTTGACTATCGTGCTTTTGCCGGACCCCGACGGGGCGGAGAAGATCAATACTCTGTTGCTCATTTGATTTATGAATATTTTCGTGTGTCTGCAAAGGTATCATTTTTTGCGGAAAGTTCAGAATCTTCTGTGAAAATGTGAGGAAATATGCCCGTAATTCTCTCAGCCAACGGCCGTACCGGGTGGTTAAACGTTTTAGTAAAATAATTGATTATTAAAATATTATGTTTATATTAGCCCCCGCTTTGGTAAGTGGCGAACAATAAGTTGCTACCGGGCAAGATGTTGTTTGTATTTCTTGAACAACTTTTTAAGTAAAGATTTATATACGATTGACAGGTATGTATAATAGATGTTTGACCACTGTCCTTTCGGCTTTGCTGGCGTTTTCCGCTTGGGAGATGCCGACGCTTTGCGGTGGCGGAGACGCTCTCGCGCGGACGCAGGACCCGCAGGGGAGACTTGTGAAAGGAACCGTCACCTCGAATGACGGCGAGCCTCTGGCCGGGGCTTTTGTCTATGTGAAGAACTCAAAACTGGGTGTGAACACCGATCTTGACGGGCATTACGAGATAGCGGCCCCGGTGGAAGGAAAAAGCTATGTGCTTGTCTTCCAGTTTCTTGGTATGACCACCAAAGAGTTTACGGTCTCCGGGCCGAAGACCTTGAATGTCAGCCTTATGGACGATTCAAGCCTTGAGGAGGCCGTCATCGTCGGAGCCTATGGTGTCAAGCAGAAAAAGGAGGATATGATCGGCAGCGCCTTTCAGGTCAACGCCGACGCTCTCAAGGACAAGCCTAAGGCCAGGATTGACAATATCCTGAACGGACTTGTGCCGGGACTCCTTGTGGAGAACAATACCGATGCGGCCGGTTCGACAAGAGGCCGTCTTAATGTAAGGGTCCGCGGCAACGCCTCCCTGTCGGCTTCCAACGAGCCGCTGTGGATAATTGACGGCGTGCCTACCTACACGGGTGGAAGAACCAACCTGATGCCTGGAATGTCCACCTCTGTCTCACCTCTTTCATTGATCGATCCCAACGACATCGAGAGCATAACCGTCCTCAAGGACGCGGACCAGACCACGATCTACGGAGCCAACGGCGCGAACGGAGTCATCCTCGTCACGACCAAGAGGGGAGTGGCCGGGAATATGCCGCTGAAGGTCTCGGCTACAGTCAATTATGGAGTGGCCGCTCCTGACAAAAGCACGATGGTCAAGGTGATGAACGCCTCGCAGTACCTTGAGGTGGCGAAGGAAGCGTGGGTCAACGGCGGCAACAAGATGTCCGACTTCCCTTACCAGGACAACGACTACAACTCCTACAGCACCACCTCGACCGATTGGTTCAATGAATATATAGGGTTGGGTTCGACGCTTTATGCCTCTCTGTCCCTCTCGACCGGTACCAAGAAGGCCAAGACCTACGTCTCAGGATCATATTACCGCAACGAGAACACTGTCAAGACCGATGAGTCCCAAAGGTTCTATCTCAGGATGAATCAGGACTATGACCTTACCGAGCGTCTGAAAATGGGCGTTTCGCTTATGGCGACCTACAACAACGATGATCTTTTCCCTCTCAGCTATGAGTATCTGGAAAACCTTCCGATCTTCTCTCCGTACCTGGAGGACGGCAAGACCTGCAGGCTTTACAACAAGATCTGGAGCGACACGGGCAAGGATTTCATAATGAAGAAGTTCCTCGGCAACAAGCTGCCGAACAGGGAGTACAACGACAACATCCAGAACTCCCTGAAGACCATCGGCAACTTCAAGCTGGACTGGACCATCATCGACGGCCTCAAGTTATCAAGCGTGTTCGGGGTCGAGTACCAGCACCATCACGGAAGTCTGTACTATTCCCGTCAGACATTGGCCGGGATGCTGGACGGCAAGCCTGTCGGAGAGTCCCGCAGGGAGGACGCCACCTATTTCAACTGGACAAACACCAACAAACTGGACTTCTCCAAGAAGTTCGGAAGGCACTCCGTAGGCGTTTATGCGGGTCTTGAACTTCATCATTCCGGCTACAACACCGCCTACGCCTTCGGTTCGGGCTTTATGAACGACCACATCAAGGAGATCAGTTATGCCGAGAAGGACACTCGTACCGGCGGCAGCTCGGCCTCGGTCTCAAGGACGATGTCCTATTTCGCGAGGGGAACATATTCCTACGACTCACGGTATTATATTTCCGCCAACTTCCGCCGTGACGGCAACTCGTCTTTCGGCAAGTACAAGAGATGGGCGCGGTTCTGGTCGGTAGGCGCTTCCTGGAACATCCACAAGGAGGCGTTCTACGATGTGGACTGGCTGAAGGTGATGAAACTCAAGGCTACCTATGGCACGTCCGGGAACTCCAGGATCGACACCTCGGTCGCCGCGGGGGCATATTCCTACGATGATTCCTATTCTTACATCGGTGTGACCGGGGCCACGCTTTCCACCGTGCCGAATCCGGGTCTTTCCTGGGAGACGACCAGAATGATCAATCTCGGTCTGGACGCCCAGATCGGCAGGGTACTGGATGTCGAGGTCGAGTACTACAACAATGTCACGAAGGATCTCCTCAGCAGGATCTATGTCTCCAGGACAATCTCGGATGACAGGATCTACGCTAACGTTGGGCGGATCAGGAACTCCGGATTCGAGATCAACCTTACCAGCCACAACATCGCCCGCAAGGATTTCGAGTGGAACACGACGCTCAACTTCTCGCGCAACTCCAACAAGATCCTTGAATTGTACAACGGCATCCAGACCGGGTTCACCAACAGTGTCTGGAAGGAAGGCTATGACTCAAACACTTGGTACCTTGTGCGTTGGGCTGGTGTCGATCCTGCGGACGGAATGCCGATGTGGTACGACAAGGATGGGAATCTGACAAAGACATATTCCACAGACGACCGTGTGGCGGACAAGAGCGCGACACCGATCGGTTTCGGAGGGTTGATCAATAATCTCACGTACGGGAACTGGTCGCTTTCGTTCCAGATCAACTATGTGATCGGAGGGTATTCACTTCCGACGTATGCCTCAAGGTTCATCAAGGATGGCTACGACATCACCTCCGGCAACCAGGCTGTCGAGGTCTATTACTACCGTTGGACGACTCCAGGCGAGGCTTCCCGGTACCCGATTGCGTCGCAGAAGACAACCAGTTCGGCAAGGTACTCGACAAGGTTCCTCTACAGCAAGACGAACTTCAACCTGAGCAATTTCACCTTGTCCTACAGGTTGCCCAAGCCGGTGATCTCCAAACTGAAAGTGGAGGGGGCGACCGCCACGCTGATCTGCGACAACCTCTATCTTTTCACTCCGGGCCAGAGCCGGAAGTACAACTCGTACAAGACCCTCAGCAGCGGCTACCCTGTGACCAGGACCATCACCCTTGGCCTTAACGTTTCATTCTGATGACAGCGCTATGATGAAGACAATATATTCAAAGATAATGACTTTGGCCGCCGTGGCCACGCTTTCGGCCTCCTGCGGCTTCCTTGAGGTGGAGCAGGTGGGCAAGAGCGACATTGACACCTATTTCTCGGAAGTCTCGGCTCTCCAGCCGGCTCTGAACGGATGTTACCATCTGTTATATTCATTCTACGACAGGGAGATGCTGGCCTATCCGGAGGTCACCGGCGACCTTGTGGATCTTTCCTCCAACAACGCGACCTGGACGAACCAGTACAATTTCATCTCCACCTATCTTGAGGAGACGACGGCTGTGGGTTACATCTGGAAACTGGGATATTCAGTCATCCAGAACGTTAACTACATCATCACCTACGCTCCGGACCTGAGGAAAAAGAACCCTGACAGCGCATCCGTGATCGACAACATCCTGGCCCAGGCCTATTTCCTGCGCGCCCTGACGCACCTGGACATCTGCCTCACCTATGCCCAGAACTACACGTACACATCTGATGCGTCGCACCTCGGTGTCCCGGTGATGACCAGCATTCCGGTCGTGACCGACAAGATGAGGCGAAGCACGGTGCGGGAGGTATATTCCCAGATCATAGCCGATCTGGAAAAGGCTCTCTCGACATTCACGGCGGACTATTCTTTCAATGAATATTTTGCCTCTCCGGCCGCCTGCAAGGCTCTTCTGGCCCGCGTCTATCTCTATATGAATGAATATTCCAGGGCCGCCTCCCTGTCCGCCGAAGTGATGAAGGAGTTCCCTCTGACAGCGCGCGAGAAGTACAGGAATATGTTCGTGAACGTGGCGACGCGGGGAGGGGAGTCCATTCTCCGGCTCAATGGGTACGATCAGTCGGATTTCATCAGCGACCTTTACTATTACGAGAGTCCGTCCGCAAGGCCTTCCGCCAAGTTGAAGGAACTCTTCACCGATGAGCGTGACGTTCGTCTTACGCTGTTCCGCCACACCGCGAACAGCGGTCAGACCGGCCAGGCGGTGGACTATGATAACGTCTGTATGAAGTTTTATTGCACCGACGAGACGACCAACAAACTGGACAGGCACTTCGATCCGTTCATCCTGAGGTCGTCGGAGATGTACTTGATCAACGCCGAGGCGAATTACGAACTTGGCAACACATCTGTGGCTGCCGATGACATCAAGGCCTTGGAGGCCAGGGCTTTGGGCGTGGATGCCTCTGAGGTTGTGATTGACTTGGCCTCTTTGGAACTGACCATCCAGAATGAGAGGATGAAGGAACTTTGCTTCGAGGGGCACCGCCTTTTCGACATCACCCGCCGTCACGAGAATCTCAGCCGCTCCCGCAACTCGACCTCATCCGTCTTGTTCCTGAAATATCCTGACTACCGTTTTGTCCTCCCGATTCCGTACCTGGAGTTTGAGTCCAATCCGGAGATGGAACAGAATCCTTCATCTAATTGATGGTTAATATATTGACAATGAATATGAAAAAGAATATATTGCTGATGGCTTTGTCAGCCGTTCTGGCTGTTTCCTGCACGAAGGAACTGCCGCTTTATGACACTCCGTTCTTCAGCATCGCCACCCAGGACGGCGCTTCGACCGCCGTTGTCGGCTCGGATGTCGAGAATGTCAACACCTATTATGTCACGATGAGTTCCGTCTCCCGTGGCGATAACGCTGTCGTTGATTTCACGGTCACTCCTGGTGCAGGGCTTAAGGAAGGCGTTGACTATGAGATCGTCACCCAAGGCTCGTCGCTGACATTCCTGCCGGGAATCTACAGGATGCCGATCCGTGTCCGTTGGAAGGAGCATTCGCTGGACGATTCCGCCGACAACACCCTGACCATCGCCCTGACCGGAGGAACGGACGGTTTCTGTCTCGGAATGCCTGGACCAGATGCCAAGTTCAGCAGACTGGTCATCACAAAGAAGAATCTTTACAATTAATTATTAATGGTTTTATCGTTATGAAAACTGCTAAATTTCTGTGCGCCGCGGCTATTGCCGCTTTGACAGCGCTTGTCTCCTGCAAAAAGGAGAATGAGGATCCCGTTATCGTGCCTGATCCTGAACTGACATCCTTCAAGTTTGAACTCGCCAACAATCCGGAGGCGATCAGCTCTGACATCGAGGGTGTGATCTCCGGTGACGCCGTCACGGTGTCTATGATGAAGGCCGCTGACAAGTCCAGACTTGTCGCCACATTCACGGCCAATGAGGGCGATGTTGTCAAGGTCGGTGATGTCGTGCAGGTCAGCGGAAAGACCGTCAATGACTTCACCAATCCTGTGGATTACATCGTCACTAACAGCGACGGCAGCAAGAGTGCTCTCTACTCCGTTTCCATCACGAGCGTGAACGGAAAGTTGGAGCCGCTTGTGACATATTCATCACTGCCTGTCTCTGATGCTGTTTTGCGTGTCAATCCTGACAACAAGGCTCCGTATCTCGCTTTCAAGGAGAAGAGTGTGACCGGTTCCGAATCAGCCAGTGCCGACAAGCTTACTGTTGTGAATTTCTTGGATGGCGCTTGGAATCTTGTCGGAAGCGCCGGGTTCAGCAACAAGGTCGCTTCTTCGCACTTTGATTTCGATGTTGATTCCAAAGGTGGCCTTTATGTGGCCTATGCCGATAACGAGGCTAGCCCTAAGAGCGCCAAGGTGATGGGTTACTCTGGCGGATCCTGGTCTGTGGTCGGCTCCGGTGCCGCCAACAATTTTATGGCTCAGAATCTGAGTCTTGCGGCCCTGTCTGACAATAATCTTGTTCTTCTCCAGAAGTGCAACTCCAAGTCCGATCCATTCAAGAGAAATGATCTTGTCATGTCATTGTACAATGGCTCTTGGAACAGCAATACTGTTTTGGACATCACATCGATGGCGGCGGTTAAGACTTGCAAGGCTGGTGGTGCGGCTTATGCTTTAGTGATACGTAGAGGCTCACCGTGTCCTTTTGACGTTCTTAAATACGAAAATGGAACGTGGACTGCGTTGAGGACGAATTTCCTTAGAGACGGTGCCTCAAATACCGGTAACTTTGTCTATGACATAACAGCTTGTGAGGATGGGACCGTGCTTGCCTTGACGGCTGATGATGCCTTGAATAATGGTGAGTATCGGTTCATTGTGGAGAAATACTCATCGGTCACCGGAACTTGGTCAGTTGTAGGCGGTGACTATTATCCGTATGTTCACAGCAACAAAAATGATGAAGCGAGAATAGCTGTGGCTCCGGATGGAACCCCTTATTTGCTTTATTATGACTGCACCAACAAGACTCTCAGACTGACCTGGTTCGATTCCGACACCAAGCAGTGGGCGGAGCCTGTTGTGGTGGCTACCGAGGCTCTTTCTTCCCCTTGCATCGCTTTCGCCGCTTCCGGTGTAGGCTACATCGCTTTCACTGACGCCAACAATGCTGAGAAAGTATTCATTTACAGATAGTCTATGTACTTTCTTGATGGTGGCGCTGTTCCTCGGGGCGGCGCCATCTTCATATTCACGTCCCTTGAGGGTCGCTTTTGTGGGGGATCCGCAGGCTGACGGGATGCGGCAGCTTGAATATTGCCGGAAAACAATCTATACGGAGCTCCGAGAGAGGAAAGACCTTGATCTCGTGATAGTTCTGGGAGATCTGGTGAACGATCAGATCGATCTGCTGGAGCCGACCAAGGCCAGTCTGGATTCTCTGCCTTGCCCTTGGTTATGTGTGCCGGGCAACCACGACCGTGATGTCTATCCGAAGGTTGACGGCCGGAAGCGGCCCCGGGACATCAGCACCTACCGCAAGGTGATCGGCTACGAGGACACGACTTTCGTCAAGGGCGGCATCCGCTTCATCCTGATGAACGATGTGAGGCTCGGAGGGAAGGAATATGATGGCGGCTTTCGCAATTCGCAGAAGGTTTGGCTTGACTCTGTCCTGAGGGCGACACCAAGGAATATGCTCGCGGTGCTGTCCGTGCATATTCCCGTCACACAGTTCGCCGCCAAAGATTCCTTGTCCGCCATTCTGTCAGTTCATCCGAATATCCTTGTGATGAGCGGGCATACGCACAAGGTGGAAAGGAAATACCTTCATCTGGAAAATGCCGGAGCGGCCTCTTCCTCTGGTAACGATGCCCTGGATATCCCTGAGGTTCAGGTCGGTGCGACCTGCGGTTTGTTCTGGCTCGGTGTCAAGGACGAGACTGGATTCCCTGCGGCGACGATGCCATGTGGCGCTCCGAGAGGTTACTTTGTGGCAGACTTCAAGCGGAACGGGAAATATTCATTGGCATATAAAGCTGTGCTTAGGGACGATGTCGCCTCGGTCTGGGTGTCGGGTGATTCCACACTCATTGTCAATGTTTTCGGTGGAGCACCGGACGGGCGTGTCTCGGTCAGGATTCCAGGACCCAAAGGGTGGCTGTCTGCTTCCCGTGAGGAAAGGCCTGCTCCTGAAGCCCTTGCGGTCATTGAACGGAACAAGTCAATTCCACGGAAAATCGGAAAGGTGCGTAATCCTGAATATCTTCCGATGAGAAAGACGAATTCTCCTCATGTCTGGTCCCGGGTTCTTGGCTCTGATGTTGATGTTCTCAAGGTCGGTACAGTAAAGATCCGCTACCGTGATCCAGTGATGAGATTCACGATTCAGGCCGATGTAAAACGTTGCCCGTAGGCTAATTCACTAAAAATGCTTATTTTTGCAGCCGGGAAAGTTGTTCGTGTTCCTTCCAATGTGTGGAGCCGCTTCTTCCCGGTTTGTTTTTGTCTAAAGAAAGGCGGTTTTGGCAAGGAAAAAGCAAAGTTCTTCTGTTCCGGATCCGGAATATCTTAAAATGCGCAAGGCTTCCCTCCGGCGCACTCATCGTCAGGTGATCTACCTGAACGATAAGGAATTAGCTGCCGTGAAGGAGTATTGTGACCGTTTCGGTGTCAAGGAACGTTCCACAATCTTCCGCGAAGCCGCGATGGAGCGCATCCTTGCCCAGCTGGACGACAGCCATCCGACGCTGTTCTGATGAACAGCGTCGGATTCTCCGACCTTCCTAACCCCCTGCACCCCCTTCCATGGGGACAAACGGCCTTCCGGCCGGTCGGCAGAAGCCGCCTTGTCGCTTCGCTCCGGAAGTTCTGATGAACAGCGTCGGATTCTCCGACCTTCCTAACCCCCTGCACCCCCTTC
>ERZ1034952.14-NODE-14-length-144445-cov-10.265981_pt1 | contig 144445 bp, 113 predicted proteins | sample MGYA00520625_ERZ1034952 | MGnify/ENA primary metagenome ERZ1034952 (study PRJEB33766, sample SAMN09781773) | gut metagenome | biome: gut microbiome | host: Homo sapiens | place: Madagascar | study: EMG produced TPA metagenomics assembly of the PRJNA485056 data...
CCGCCCCCCTCCGGAGCCCGCCCCCCGACCCGCCATGCGACTCTCCCGATTCCAGCCGGATTCCTTTCCGCTCAAGGTGCTGCACTTCGACCATCAGAGCACCATCGACGTGCATGAGCATGTCTTTCACGAGCTCGTCCTGGTCGTCGCCGGAGAGGGGCGTCATGTGACTCCGGCCGAAGAGTACACGCTTTCGGCCGGCGACATCTTCCTGATCAAACCGGGCAATCCGCACGGCTACGAGGTCGAGCACGATTTTTCGCTGTTCAACATCCTGTACGAACCCGAGCGGCTCAATCTCCCGCTTTTCGACCTGGCCGACGAACCCGGCTACCGGGCCTTTTTCGAGCTTGAGCCGGAACTGCGTCGCCAGTTCGGCTTCCGCAAGCATTTCCGGCTCGGGAAGAGCCAGCTGGATGAGCTCACGCTCCTCGTCGAACGCATGAAGTTCGAAACCGAATCGGAAGAGGCCGGACACCGGTTCCGCGCCGTGGCGCTTTTCATGCGGCTGTTCGAACGCATCGCGCGCGTATTCAGCAGTTCGACGCTGTTCCGCGAGAACGACGAACTCTTCCGGCTCAGCGAAGTCGTCAGCTATCTGGAACAGCACCTGACCGAAACCATGACGGTCGCCGGGCTCGCGGAGCGGGCCGCCATGTCGCCGGCCACCCTGAACCGCGCTTTCCGGAGGACCGTCGGCAAGTCGCCGATGAATTATCTGAACGATCTGCGGATCAGCGAAGCTGAACTGCTGCTTCTGCGGAAGCCGTCCCTGCCGATCGCCGAAGTCGCCGCCAAATGCGGTTTCGACGACAGCAACTACTTTTCACGGCTGTTCAAGAAACGAACCGGCTGCACGCCGCGCTCGTTCCGGCAGCGGAATTCGAACTAGAGGCATCAAGTTGTACGACATCTTCCACGTTCCCGGCATCATCGCCCCGGCCGGAAAGCTCCGGCCGGATAAATTCGACACGGGCGTCGCCTATTTGCGCGCGACCGGCAGGGAGCCGAGGTTCGGCGCCCATGTGAACGGCCCCTCCGACACAGCCTACCTTTCCGCCGATGCCGAAGCGCGCGCATCGGACCTGACCGACCTCTGGCTCGACCCGAAGATCGACCTGCTGCTGGCCGTGCGCGGCGGTTTCGGCTCGGCCCACCTGCTGCCGCTGCTCGACTGGCGGATGCTGAAAAACCGCCCGGAACTGCCGCTGGCGGGATTCAGCGACATCACGGCGCTGCACTGGGCGATGGAGAAAGCCGGCGCCGGGCGCCCGATCGCCGGGCCGATGCTCGGCAAGCTGGCGGAAAGCGCCGCGTCGCCTTATACGGCGAAGTTTCACGCCCTCGCCTTCCGGCCCGGCGCGTATGAGCTGCCGCCGGCCGGCGAATACGGTTCGCTGACCGAACTCAGGAGCGGCAGAGCCTCCGGCTTGCCGCTGGTCGGCAACCTCTCCGTCGCCGCAACGCTCTGCGGAACGCCGTTCCTGCCGGACGCGGCCGGACGAATCCTGATCCTCGAGGATCTGAACGAACCGGCCTACAAACTCGACCGCTGTCTGACCATGCTCGAACAGAACGGCCTCTTCGAATGCTGTGCCGGAGTGATTTTCGGGCAATTCACCGACTGCGCGGATGAAGCGGAACTCCGAAAGCTCTTCCGCCGCTTTGCGGCAAAGGTGAACGGGCCGGTCATCGCCAACTTCCCGTTCGGCCACATCCTGCCGATGGCCACGCTCGACTTCCATCGCGAACTCAGCATCGACAACGGCCGGATCACGATACTCTGACCCCGCTTCACCGCCCGCAATCGAAGCGGAAAGGAAGTCTGCGGCGGCGCGGCCGCCCTGACGAACGTACGGACGGGCCGGGTTCAGCGGAATTTCGCGGTGCGGACATCCTCGGCATAGGCGGTCACCGCTTCGCGGAAAAGGCGGCCGAGCTCGGCGTAGCGGCGCGCGTGCTTCGGCGTGAACTCCTCGAACAATCCGAGCAGGTCGTTCAACACCTGGACCTGCCCGTCGCAGTCCGGACCGGAACCGATTCCGATGGTCGGAATCGAAATATTTTCCGAGATCATTTTGCCGACTTCGGACGGCATGCATTCGAGGACGGTGGCAAAAGCGCCGGCGGCCTCGACTTTCCTGGCGTCTTCGAGCAGCCGCGCCGCGTCTTCCGGCGTCTTGCCGGTCAGCTTGTAGCCGCCCGCGGTCATGATGTGCTGCGGCAGCAGCCCGAGATGCGCCAGCACCGGGATGCCGCTGCCGACCAGCTTCGCAATCAGCGGAGCAACCTCCGCGCCGCCTTCGAGCTTGATTGCGTCGGCGCCGGCCTCCTTCAGGGCGCGCCCGGCGTTGCGGAGCGCCTCTTCATCGCTGGCCTGATAGCTCATGAACGGCATATCGAAAATCACGAATGCATCGGGCGCGCCGCGCCGCACGGCTTTGGCGTGGTGCAGCGCCTCCTCCATGGTGAGCGGGAGCGTGTTCTTGTAGCCGAGCACGGTCATGGCCAGAGAGTCGCCGACCAGCAGCGAATCGACCCCGGCAGAGTGACAGATGGCCGCACCCGGGGCGTCGTAGACGGTCAGCATGGAAATTTTTTCGCCGGCAACCTTGCGTTTGCGGAACGTCCCGACGGTGACTTTGTTGTTTACGCTCATGAAAAACCTCCTCTTTGCCCGGAATTATTCGTTGAAAAGACCGCTTTCCGGGAGCCTGCCGCTTCCGGCAGACCGCTTTCTTTTTATTAATATGCGTTGTTAACGGGATTTTTTCAAATTTTTTTTGCACTTTCGAGCTTGGCGTGGTATGTTGAAAACGAATGGAATGCACCGATGAATTCGGATTATGGAGGGTTTTTATGAAAAAAGAAAAAAAGAAACGGCTGCACCGCATTGCCGAGCGGGCGAAGGTGCGCCGCGAACGGAAACTCGAGACGGTGAACGGGAAAATCACGATCACGCACTCCGGGTTCGGTTTTGTGACGCTGCCGGAGAACGAGCAGGGCGAAAAGCCGGAGGATGTCTTCATTCCGCCGCAGTTCGTCGGAGACGCGATGGACGGCGACGACGTGAAAGTCGCGCTTCTGCCGCCGCGCGACGACCACCCCGGCGACCGCGACAGGGGGCCGGCCGGGAAAGTCATCGAAGTGATCGGCCGGAACCGTGAGGAGCTGGTCGGGGAACTGCTGGCCGGGCACCGGGTCCGGCCGCTCAACAAACGCATGCCGGACGAAATCGAGATATCCGGTTCCCGAAACGGCGCAAAACGGGGCGACTGGGTGAAGGTCAAACTGCTGAGCCATGAGGACGGTGTCTGGCGCGGCGCGGTCCGTAAGGTGCTCGGGCGCGCCGGCGTCATCGCCGCCGACCTCGACGCCGTCATGGCGGAATACGATCTGGCCCCGGTTTACTCCGCGAAGGATGACGAGGAGGCCGCGAAAATCGAGCCGCGGGAGATTGCGCGCGAAGATCATACCGGCGCGCTGACGCTTACCATCGACCCCTTCGACGCGAAGGATTTCGACGATGCGCTGTCGATTGCGCCCGGCGAAAAGCCGTCCGAAGTCGTGATCGGCGTGCATATCTCCGACGTGGCCGCCTTCATCGCGCCGAAGTCGAAGTTCGACAAGCAGGCCGAAAAGCGTTCGTTCAGCTGCTACCTGCCGGGACGGACGCTGCCGATGCTGCCGAAGGCGCTGACCGCGAAGATCAGTCTGCAGGCCGGCGTGAACTCCAATGCGCACTCGGTGTTCCTGACGGTCGAGAAGGAGACGGGGCGGGTCGTCTCGTTCCGCCGCTGCCACACGGTCGTCAAAGTCGATCACCGGCTCAACTATGAAGAGGTGCAGGAGTTCCTCGATCACGGCAAAGCACCGGCCGACTGGTCGGACGGGCTCAAAAAGGAGCTCCGGCTCATGCTCGACGTAACCCGGAACATGCGGAAATACCGCAAGGCGGCGGAAGGCTTCATCGAACTCGACCTTCCCGAAGTCCGCGTACTCTGCAGCGAGGCCGACAACAAGATCCTCGGCATGGTTTCGAAAATGCCGCGCGAGTCGGAACAGCTGGTCGAGGAGTGCATGCTCGCGGCCAATTCGGCCGTCGGCACCGAACTCGGCGAAAAGGGAATCGCCGGAATCTACCGCGTCCATCCGCAGCCGGACCCCGAGAAAATCGCAGAATTCACCGGCATCATGGAGGACTCTTTCGGGCTCACTCCGGGCGACCTGACCGAGCGCAAGGCGTGCAACGCCTTTCTGGCCGGGCTGCCGGACGATCCGCGCCGGCCGGTGATCCTGAGTTTGATGCTGCGGTCGATGCCGCGCGCGTATTACCTCGAAAAACCGGCGCTGCACTTCGGGCTCGGCAAAACCCGTTACGCCCATTTCACGAGCCCGATCCGGCGTTACCCGGACCTCATCGTGCATCAGCAGCTCTGGAATTTCGACACGAAAACGCGCACCCGCACCGCGGCGACCATGACCCGCGTGGCGGCCGACTGTTCGATGAAGGAGGAGAACAACGACGCCGCCTACTTCGCCGCGAACGACCGGCTCAAGCTCCGTTATCTGGAGGAGCGCCTCGACGCCGGGCTCGACAATTTCTACGAAGGGGTGATCGTCAAGGTCGTCGCGAACGGAATTCAGGTCGATATCCGCGCGCTCGGCATGTACGGCTTCGTCGAACGCGAACGGCTGCCGGGGGAATTCCGCCGCAGCGAATTCGGCTTCCGGCAGGAGCGCGGGCACAAGAACTACAAGCCGGGCGATTTCATCTATCTGCAGCTGTCGCATATCGATTTCGCGCGCGGCACCGCGCTTTTCGTGCCGGCCGGACACGCGAGGTAGCCGATGAGCCACGGATATTCGATGAAGCATATCGGAATCACGATCGTGATTTCCCTGGCGGTCGTCGTGCTGATCTCCCCGCTGCTGCGGCCGAAGGGGGACGGCCCGGCGCCGGTCGCGGCCGGGAAAGCGGCCGTCACGCCGGAGCTGCGCGCGGCCGTGCGGGAGTACCGCGATAAAATGACGGCCCTGTACCGGAGCGCCGAGCTGAAGTATGAAGCCGGAGCACTGCCGCTGAGTGATGTATGGGAGGCGGAGCTCCGCAGCCAGCTCGCAGCGCTCGACGATCTTGCGCTCGATGCGCCGGCCGGAAGGGACGGCGCCGTCACCCGCGCGGTCGTCACCGCTTACTTCCGGGACGAAATCTACCGGGTGTGGAAGGATAACCTCGCTGCGCTGGACGAGGATGAACAGTTCCGGATCACCGAAGAATGCTGTTTCGCCCGGATCGAGCTCGCCCGGCGGCTGCCGGAGGCGGCGGACAACGCCGCTTTCGCCTCCGCCCGCGCCGCCTGGGAGAAGGAGCACAGCGTGGAAAATTTGAAGAAGATGTTTGATGCGGAAATAGAAAAATGAACGATTTGCACCGGCTTGACGGCTTTCACGACCTCACTCTGCCGGAGTGGGGCCCTTACTCGAAAAAATATTTCGGAATCTCCCACCTCGCCGACCGGGAAAACGGCATGCGGTTCGATTTCACGGTCGCGCCCGCCATTTACCGGCGGCAGCTCGGGGTGCCGGACGCGCTGCGTCCCTCCGGCTATCTGCCGTGGGACGTCTCCGCGGATCTCGAGGATTACAGCTGCCGCCAGCAGCTCGAATCGAAGGACCGCATTTATGCGGACGTGCGGTTCGCGCGGATCACGGACCGGGTGCGGCTGGTCGAATGCCGCTGCGTGAACAACTCCGAGCTGGCGGCGGCGTTCGGCGTCCATCTGCTTTCGAGCCTGGAAGCGCCTCCCGAAAAGCGGGTCGTCCCGGTTCTGCCGGAGGGAGTAGTCTGGCTCGACTCGCTCGACCACGCCGGGCTTCTCCGGGCAAAGATGCGTCCGCAGGACAATCTGGTCTACGACGGGCTGCGGCGCGGCGAACTCCGCATATCCGGCACGGTCCGCGGCGGCTGCATCGAGTGGGGGGAAGAGGCGGGCGACCGGCTGCGCTTCCGGCTGCCGTCCCCGGTCGCCGGACCGACCGTCGCGGCGCTCCGCTGCCGCGTCCCGGCCGGGAAAACGGCTGAACTTCTCATCAACGGCGTTGCGGCCGCGATTGCGGGAACCGGAGAGTGGGAGCTGGTCACGGCGGAACTTCCCGCCGTCGAAGCCGGGGAGCTTGAGCTTGTTTCAACCGGCGGCGCCGCGTGGCGGATTGACGGCATCGCCGTCGGCGCCCGGGCCGCGGAGAGCGCTTTCGTTCCGGCGGAGATGAGCGTAACGCCCGAAATCGCGCCGGGGCCTGTCCCGAACAGCCGGATTCTTTCGTACCAATCGGTCGCCCCGGTTTACGGCATCCTCTGGAGCTTCGATTCGGATTTCGTGCGCCACTACCGCGCAAGGTCGATGAACGAGGTCCTGCTTTACAACGACGAGGTTCACCAGCCGTTCTTCGGCGGCAGCGCCCTGCGCGAAGGGGAAGAGGAGTGGGTCGATGCCGTCATGCAGCCGCTCGTGGCGCCTCCGGGACAGTCGGTAACGGTCTACGCCGTGGTCTGTTCCGGCTCGCGCGGCGAGGTTGAAACGGCCCTGCGCGAAGCGGCGGAGAACAAGCCGCGCTTTCCGGAAATGGCGGAGGAGTCGCGCCGGAGAAGCTTCCGGGCCGAGTCGACCGAAGCCGGCGCGCCCTATCGGTTCAGCCGGGAACGGCTCGCGGCGGTCACGCTGACCAACGTGGTTTTCCCGACCTGGTTCAAGGGGCAGAATGTCAGGCACCATGCGCCGGGGCGGCGCTGGAACTGCCTCTACACCTGGGACTCCGGCTTCATCGGGCTCGGGCTGCTTGAGCTCGGAACCCGGCTCGCGGTCGAGAACCTGAACGCCTACCTGACCGGTCCGGAGGATGACGAATGCGCGTTCATCCATCACGGCTCCCCGGTTCCGGTGCAGTTCTATTTGTTCGCCGAGCTGATGAACCGGACCGGCGACCGGGAGCTGGCGAAGTACTTCTACCCGAAACTCCGTCATTACTACCGGTTCATGGCGGGCCGCGCGCCCTCTTCGACCATGCGCGGCAGCGGGCGCAATACGCTGATCCGCAGCTGGGACTATTTTTATAATTCGGGCGGCTGGGACGATTACCCGCCGCAGCTCTACATCCACGCGCACAAGCTGCACGACGCGGCTCCGGCCGTCGGCAGCTCGCACGTGATCCGCGCCGCGAAGATCCTGCGCGGCACGGCCGCCGAGCTCGGCATTGAGGACGACATCGGCATGTACAACGCCGATATCGCGATGCTCGAAGGGCTGCTTCAGAAAGAGTCGTGGGACGAGGCGGCCGGCGTTTTCAGCTACGTCCGGCACGACGCCGGAGACCGGCCGTGCGGGATTCTCCGGCACGAGAGCGGCGCAAACTTCAATCTCGGGCTCGACGGCGCCGCGCCGCTGCTGGCCGGCATCTGCACGCCGGAACAGAAGGAGGCGCTCTGGCGGCGGCTTGAAAGCCCGGACCACTGCTGGACGCCCTGCGGAATTTCAACCGTCGACCGCAGCGCGCCGTACTACCGGCAGGACGGTTACTGGAACGGTTCGATCTGGATGCCGCACCAGTGGTTCTTCTGGAAGGCGGCGCTCGACGACGGCCGGGCCGACTTCGCGTGGCGGATCGCCCGGACCGCGCTCACCGTATACGAGCGCGAAACGGCCGAATCACGCGGCTGCTACGAGCACTTCACGATCGCGGCCGGGCGCGGCGGCGGCTGGCACCATTTTTCAGCGCTTTCGTGTCCGGTGCTGGCCTGGTTCGGGGCGTATTTCGTGCCGGGGCGGCTGACGGGCGGCCTCGAAGCCGCCATCCGGGAGTTTTCGGCCGGGGAAAACGAATGGCGCGCGTCGCTCGAGATCGGCGGTTATCCGGGTGAAGGGAATGCGACCTTCCTCGCCGTGACCGGTCCGGGCGAATGGCGCGCAAGGTACGGCAATCGGGAGTATCCGGTGCGCGGCCGCGTTCCGGGCACGGTCGAATTCGATCTTCCGCGCGGCAGTTCGGGAGCGCTGGTGCTCCGCCGGGCTTGAAGAAATCGCGCATTCCTCCTTGCGTTATCGGGTCTGAAGGTGTATATTCCACAGGATCAAACGGAAGGCGGCGGAATGGACGAAAAGCGCGTGGAAGAGTGGGCGGTGAAGTGGATCGGGGAGAACCTCGATCCGCGCCGTTGGTGCTACCATCACCTCGGGCACGTCCGGGACGTTGTGGCCGATGCCGCCGAGTTCGGGCGCCTCTCCGGGCTGCCGGAGTCTGAACTGTCGCTGCTGCGCGCGGCCGGCTGGCTGCACGATACGGGTTATGCGATCGATCCCGCAAACCACGAAGAGGCCTCGGCGCGCAAGGCGCAGGAAGTTCTGCCGCAGCTCGGCTGCACCCCGGAGGAAACCCTGCGCATCACCGGCCTGATCCGGGCCACCAGCCTCGAGCGGGAACCGGCGGAGCTGGCGGAGCGGATCATGCGCGATGCCGACATCGGCCGGCTCGGCACGGCGGATTTCGTCGGCGCCGCGCTCCTGCTGCGGCGCGAGCTGGCCCATTGCGGCCGGCAGTTCACCGATCTGGAATTCTGGCAATTCGAATCCGGCTTTCTCGGGAAAACGGAATTTTACACCGCCGCCGCCCGGAGACTCCGCGGCGCCGGTCTCGAACGGAACCGCGCCTGGGTCCTCAACGAGGTGGCCCGGCTGGAACGCGAGGAGAAAGCATGAATACGCTGCGGGTGCTCGAGGGGCGGGAACGGTATGAACTCATTCACCTCATCGCCGAGGGCGGCATGGGGACGGTCTTCAAAGCCAGGAAGATCGGCGTGGCCGGGTTCGAGAAGGTCGTCGCAATCAAGATGATGCGGAACAAATTTTCGGACAGCGAGGCCTATGTCCGGAATTTCATCAGCGAGGCGAAGCTCGTCGCGAACCTGATTCACGAGAATATCGTGCAGATCTACCATCTCGACCGCTTCAACGACGTCTACTATTTCGTGATCGAATATGTGGACGGCGTATCGCTTTACGAATTCATCGATTTCCACGCCAAGCTGAAAAAGCGCACGCCGCTGGATCTGGCGGTCTTCATCGCGGCGCGGGTGGCGCGGGGGCTGGCCTACGCGCACAGCCGCCGCGGTCCGGACGGCAAACCGCTCGGGATCGTCCACTGCGACGTCTGCCCGCACAACATCCTCATCAACACCGAAGGGGTGCCGAAAATCACGGATTTCGGCATTGCGCGGATCACTTCGAAGTCCGCGGCGGAGCGGCATGTCTCCGGCAAGCTCGCATTCATGGCGCCGGAGCAGGCGCGGCTCGAGGAGGTGGATTTCCGGGCGGACCTCTATGCGCTCGGAATCGTCCTCTTCTACATGGTATCGGGCAAAATGGCGCGCGATGTGACGCTGCCGCCGAACGAGCAGCTGGCTCTGGCGCGCGAAAACCGCATCGACTGGACGCTGCTGCCGGAGGAGCTGCCGGAAGAGGTGGCCGACATGCTCCGCCGCATGCTGGCGACGGACCCCGGTGAACGCTGTTCCGATACGGCGCTTCTGGCGCGCGATCTCGAATATTTCATTTACAAAGACGGCTACGGCCCGACCATCGTCACGCTGGCCGATTATATGCGCCGGCTGATGCCGGGACGGTTCGGAATCGAGCCGGCCGGCCCCGAAACGATCGGGGACAGCGACCGTACCGTGGTCATAACCCCGCAATAAGAAGGATTTCCGAATATGACTTTCATGGAGAAGCTCAAGCATTCGTCGCAGGTGAACCGCAGTCTGGTCTGTGTCGGGCTCGACCCGGAACGCACGAAGCTGCCGGAGTGCGTCCGGGAGAAGGCGCATGCGCTGTTTGAGTTCAACCGCGCGATCATCGACGCGACCGCCGACTGGGTCTGCGCCTACAAGCCGCAGGCCGCCTATTACGCCGGGCAGAACGCCGACGAGGATCTGAAGCTGACCATCGATTACATCCATGAGCGCGCGCCGGAGATTCCGGTGATCCTCGATGTGAAGCGCGGCGATATCGGTTCGACCGCGACGATGTACGCGAAGGAGGCATTCGAGCGCTACAACGCCGACGCCGTGACGGTCAACCCGTACATGGGGTTCGATACCCTGAAACCGTTCCTCGACCATGCCGACAAAGGGGTCATCATCCTCTGCCGCACCTCAAACCCGAATTCGGGCGACCTGCAGAACCTGGTCTGCGGCGGAAAGATGGTTTATGAGCACGTCGCGCTGCTGGCCCGCGACAGGTGGAACTACAACGGCAACGCGGCGCTGGTGATCGGGGCGACCTATCCGGAAGAGCTGCGGCATGTCCGCGAGCTCTGCCCCGACATGCCGTTTCTCGTGCCGGGCGTCGGCGCGCAGGGCGGCGACGTCGAGAAAGTCGTGAAGTTCGGCTGCGACCGGACCGGGCACGGCATCGTGATCAACTCGTCGCGCGGCATCATCTACGCCGATAAAACCGAAAACTTTGCCGCGGGAGCGGGGAACGCCGCGCGCGAACTGCGCGACCTCGTGAACTCCTTCCGCGACTGAACAGAAAGAACCGTTATGCCGATCACATCAGGACCGGAAACTAAAAAAAGCGCCGCGCTGCCGACCATCGCGATCGTCGGCCGCCCGAACGTCGGGAAGTCGTCGCTGTTCAACGCGATCGTCGGACGGCGGGTTTCAATCGTGCATGAGATGCCCGGCGTGACCCGCGACCGCGTCGTGGCGCCGCTTGCGCGCGGCGTCCGCCGCTTTCAGCTCATCGACACGGGCGGGCTCGGGATGCTGCCGGGCGAAAGCCGCAAGGTCGACGTCTGGGACAGCCGGATCGCCGATCAGGTCAAGGTCGCCGTGGAGGACGCCGACGTGCTGATTTTCGTCGCGAACGTCCAGGACGGCGTCGTGAACCTCGACGAGGAGGTCGCCCGCAAGCTGCGCGAATCCGGCAAGCCGGTGCTGCTGGCCGCCAACAAGTGCGACAATCCGGCGCTGGCCGACCAGGCGGTGGAGTTCATGCGGCTCGGTTTCGCCGAAGTGTACCCGGTGTCGTGCCTGCACCGGAACGGCGTGAATGCGCTGGTCGAATCCGCGATCGGGCTGCTGCCCGAGACGGAGCGCCCGCGGGAAGACGGCGGCGTGGACGGGCTTGACTCCGAGAATATCGCGCGCAAGCTCAACATCGCCGTGGTCGGCCGCCCGAACGTCGGCAAATCCTCTCTCGTGAACGCGCTGCTCGGCGAGGAGCGCGTCATGGTCAGTGATGTGGCCGGGACCACCCGCGATGCAATCGATGTCGACTTCGAGCTGCGTTTCCGCGGTGCGATGCATCCGGCCACGCTGGTCGATACGGCCGGGCTGCGCAAAACCGCCAAGGTCGACACGGTCGTCGAATATTTCAGCGTGATGCGTGCGAAGAGCGCGATCGAGCGGGCGGATTTGATTTTATTCGTCGTCGAGGCGAGTCCCGACGGCGTGACCGCGCAGGACCGCCGCATCGCCGGGCTGATCCAGCAGTCCGGCAAGGGGTGCGTCCTGGTGGCGAACAAATTCGACGTCTACAAGGAGACGTACAAGGTCAAGCAGATGGAGTCCGAGGTCCGCTACTCGCTGCCCGGCATGAATTATGCGCCGCTTGTTTTCGTGAGCGCGCGCGACCGCTGGAACCTCGACGGGCTGCTGGACCGGATCGCCGGGGTCATGGAGCAGCTTGAGCTGAAGATTCCGACCGGCGTGCTGAACCGGGTCATCATGGACGCCTTCGAGGGGCATACGCCGCCGGTGGTCGGCGCGGCTCCGCTGAAGCTCTTTTACGCGTCGATGATCGGCATGACGCCGCCCCGGATTCTGTTGTTCGTGAACAATCCGAAATATTGCGCGGACAACTACCTGGCTTTTCTCCGGAACGTGGTGCGCAACGCGTTCGACCTCTCGGGGCTCCCGATCGAGATCGAGCTGCGCGAACGGCCCAAAAAGGTCCTGAGCATCCGCAGCGAGCCGGGGATGCCGCGGAAGCGCGGTTCCCGCAAGCCCGCCGCCGCGCCGGAGAAAAAGTCAGGGAAACCCGCCGCAGGAAAATCCGCGCCCCGTAAGGGCGCACCGAAAAAGAGAGGGAGAAAATGAGCAGCAAAGAGATCGAAATCAAGCGCTTCATGGCGCAGAAACTTGAAGAGGGCGAATCGCTCTCCGACATCCAGAAACTCGTGAACGAGGCGTTCGGGACCCGGATGACCTTCATGGATATCCGCATTCTCGCCTCCGAACTCGAAGACGTCGACTGGGGTGCGCTCGACCCGGCGCCGGCCCCGGCTCCGGAAAAGAAAGAACCGGCCGAAGGAGAGGCATCCGCTCCGGCCGCCGGCGACGGCGGCACTGTGGTCGAGATCAGCAAGCTCGTGCGTCCCGGCACCGCACTTTCGGGCACGGTCCGGTTCCGGAACGGAGCGACGGCCGACTGGTATGTCGATTCGTACGGGCGGCTCGGAATCGAAAACCTCCAGGGCGAAAATCCGGGCGAGGAGGATGTGCGCGACTTCCAGACCGAGCTGCAGAAACAGCTCGGCAGGTAGGAGAAGCGGAGCAGGAGCCGGTTTGTGCGGATGAAGAAGCTGCTTAAATTTACTTTTTTTGTGCTGTTTCCCGCCGCGCTGGTGCTGGTCCTTGCGTTTTTTTTCCTGACCGGCTCCTTTTTCCTGACCACGGTTGCACTGCCGTTCCTGAGCAGCCGGGCCGGGGTGGAGATTACGGCGGAGCGGGTCGAGCTGTCGGTATTCCGCTCCCGGGTCCGCGTGGAAAAACTGCGGGTCGGCGCGGAAAAAAGCCCGATCTTTCAGGCGGCGCGGGCGGAGGGCGGCTTCGACTGGGCGATGCTGGCCGGGGGAGCTCCGAAGCTCGAGGATGTGACGCTCGACGGAGCGGCGCTGACGCTCTACCACACGGGGAACGGAAGCTGGAACGTGTTTCCTCCGGCAGCGGCGGAGATGCCGCCGGACAAGTCCGCGGCTCCGTCGAAAAAGCCGCGCAAGCCGTTCCGGATCGACCTGAGCCGGGTCACGGTGCGCGACTCGAGGCTCCGGCTGATCTTCGGAGATCCCGAGGCGGGGAGCGCCTTTGAATTGTCGGGGCTCGATTTCACGACCGACCGCTTCGCGAACGGGAAACCGTTCCGGCTGGAGGGGAACGGCAGGCTGCGGCTCGCATCGAGCCGGGCCAACCACATCGACGCGGGCAAGGCGGCGTTCGTTTTCGAAGCCGGGCTCGGGGAAGATCTCGTGCCGGGGAGCTTCCGGGCCGACTGCCGGTTCTCCGGGCTGTTCGGTTCGATCAGCGGGGAGCCGTTCAATGACGGCGCGCTGGAGCTCGCATTTCACGGCAGGCAGGGGGACGGGCGGCTGGCGCTGGAGAAGCTGACCCTCGTGCAATCGCAGGGCGGCAAGGTCCAGAGCGAAGTCGAGCTGTCGGGCGAAGTCGGATACCAGCCGTTCGAAATCCGGGCGGATGTCGACATCCGACGCCTTTCCGAAGAGGTCACGTCTCTCCTGTTCGACCTCGGTTTCGGTTTCAACCCCGGACGTGCGGTCGTTCAGTACCGCGGCGATTTTTCCTATGCAAAACGGCGGCTGGCGGCGACCGGAACGCTGCGGGCGGACCGGACCGGCGACGCGATTTTCGACCTGGAGCGGATCGCGCTGCCGCCGCTGCGGCTGGAGGGCGAATACGATTTTGCGGTCGATCTGGAGGAGAGCTCGATCGACCTGCGGAAGTTTGCGCTGACCTTGAACGAGAAGGAGAGCGAATCCGCTTCGTTCCGGCTGCGCCGGCCGATCCGTTACTCCTGGCGCGAGGGGGCCGAGTCCACCGACCAGCGCGCGACGTTCGACCTCGAATGCAGCGCGTTCGACCTGAAGCTGCTGCGTTTCCTGATTCCGGGCGACTCGGCGTTTCAATTCGATTCGGGCTACTTCACATCGCGCATGCAGCTGACCTTGCGGCACAACCTCTCCTCGTTTTCACTGCTCGGCAGCGGGCGGATCAACAACAGCTCGTGCCGCTGGGAAGGGCGGAAATTCGAACTGGCCGAGATCCTGGCCGGGCTCGATGTTGAAATCCGGCGGGATTTCCACTGGAATCTGCGGAATCTCTCCCTTGCGCTCAAAAGCCGCGACGCCGATCTCGGAAGCGCAAATTTTTCGGGAGAAGGCGAGCTGACCGACCTGGCCGGAAAACTCACCGGCCGGCTCGAACGGCTGACGCCGGAGCTGGCGGCCTGGCTCTTTCCGTCCCTCGGACCGTTTCTGCCGGAGTACCGGAAACTGAAGCTCGGTGCGGCCGAAGTCGGCTTTTCCGTGGAGAAACCGGCCGGGGACGACCCGGTTATCCTGAAGCAGCTGACGGCCCGGATCGATCGCAGCGGACAGCCGGCGCTCGAGCTCAAAACCGGCTCCTACCGCTTCGGCAACTCCGGCGAGAACCGGATCGGCGAGCTGAAGCTGCAGCTCTCCGGCGAGCTGCCCGCATCGGCTTTCAACGAATATCTCGGCGGAGAGATGCGGTTCGACGCGGGCAAGGTAAAGCTTTCGGCGGCCGGTTCGCTGGCCCATGACTTCCGCTCGGCGGTTTTTTCGGGGGAAGTGTCGTTCGACGAGCTTGCGGCGGCGGCATACGGGAAGGATTACCGGGATTTCTCCGCCCAATGCGCATTTTCGTGTTATATGCCGAATATGCGGCTGGTCGAGTTCCGGACACTGAATTTCTATCTGCGGCGCGCGGGTAAACCGGCGCTGCGTCTCGAATGTCCCGGCTCGTGGGATCTCGGTAAAGAGAGCTATGCCGGCGAATGGGCGGTCCGCTATCTGAACGAACAGTTTCTCACGCTGCTCGACCCGTCGCGGTTTTCCGAAGCCCAGCTGACCGGAAAGGTCCAGGTCAGCGCCCGGGAGAATTTCGGTGTGGTGAAGGCGGCCGCAGCTTTCGACCTCGCCAAACTCGTTCTGCCGTCGTCGGCGGATGTGTTTTCCGGCAGCCTTTCGCTGACGCTGGAGCGTGATGAGCGCCGCCTCCTGCTGCGCCGGCTGGTTGCCGGGCTCAAGCAGGGCGAGGAGCCGCTCTTCGATCTCGAAGGGGAGTGCCGGGTCGACCTCTCTTCACCGGCCGGGGCGGTGACGGCCCAGCTCGCGGCCTCGTCGATCGACGCGCCGAAGCTGCTCGCCCTGATTCCGGACCGCGCGGCACCTCCGCCCGCGGCCGCGCCGGAGAAGCCGCAGCTCGATTTCGGGCCCCGCCCGATTGATTTCGGCTGTCGTCTCTCGAATATCCGGTTTACGCCGGAACTGACGGCGGAGCTCGATACGCGGCTGCGCCTGCGCGCTGACTCCATTTCGACCGACCATCTGCTGCTGCAGGTCAACAACGCCCGCTATGACGGGGAGTTCCGCGGAATCAACACGCCGCGCGGCATCGCGTTTTCGACCGCGCTGCGCGGCAGCGAGCCGCTTTCGCTGCCGCCCCTGATGGAACTGATCGTCGGCAGCTCCCAGGCGGGGGCAGCCGGAACCCTGCGGGATCTGAATCTAACGCTGCGCTTCCTCGAAGACGGCCGGCCGGATTCATGGCTCGACACCATGTCCGGTTCGCTGGCGATGGAGCTGCGCGATATGGTGATCCCGAACACGGTGACGAACGGTCCGTTCGGCAAGCTGCTGCTGTTCCCGATCGAGATGGCGGGGCAGCTGAATTCCCTGTTGCCGGAAGACCTGGCGGCCTGGAAGGAAAGCGTGATCAGCAGCGAGTCGCTGAAGCGGCAGCTGCGGACGGTCGAGCTCGCGGAGGGGCGGGTCAAGCTGCACGCGAACGACGGCCGGGTCCAGGTCGACGAGTGCGCGTTTTTCGGAGACTGGGTGAGCCGCCTCGCCTTCTCCGGCTGGTTCGACCTGGCCGGGGAGCGACGGCTGGAGCTGACTTCGGTCCTGACCGTCGGCGGCATTCAGACGACGATCCCGATCGAAGGAACGATCGAAGACCCGGAGGTCCGCCTTGAGGCGGTCGCTGCCGGTTCGCTCGGCGCACTGCTCAAGAAAATCAAGGAGCTGAATCTGATCGGCACCTCGGCCGACCCGGAAGACCCGGACAAACTCGAACCCGTGATCATGATCGACAAGCTGCCGAGCGCCGGAACGATCCGCGAGCTTCAGAACTTATTCAAAGAACTTTGGAAGAATTGAAAAATGGAACTGTTTGACTCACATTTTCACTATTACGGCGAAACTTCGCCGGTCGAATATTTCCGCAACGTCATGGCGGAAGCGGCCGTTCCGCCGCAGAGCGATGCGGGTGTGCCGGAGAAACTTTACCTGATGGCGGCCGGCGGCGACTACCTCGAAAGCTGCCGGTCGCGCGAGTTCGCGCAGGTCATCGAAACCGCTTATTTCGCGGCCGGCGTGCATCCGCACAACGCGGACAAGTTTCTCGCCGAAGCGAACGATTTCGCCGTTTTCCGCGGCCACCCGAAGCTGAAAGCGATTGGAGAGCTCGGGCTCGACTACTTTTATGAACACTCGTCGCGCGCCGAGCAGATGGAAGTGTTCAGGCGCTTTCTGGAGCTCGCGCTCGCCTGGGACCTGCCGGCAATCGTCCATCTGCGCGACAAGGACGGCGTCTGGACCGCTTACGAGGACGGCCTTGCGCTGCTGACGCCGTTCGCGGCGGCGGGAGGCCGTTTCGTTGTCCACTGCTTCTCCGGCACACCGGCGTGGGCGGAGAAGTTTCTCGCGCTCGGCGCCTGTCTCGGCGTGACCGGGCTCGTCACCTTCAACCGTGCGGACAATATCCGCGAGACGCTCGCCGTGATTCCGGACGACCGGCTGCTGATCGAAACCGATTCGCCGTATCTCGCGCCGGTGCCGCACCGCGGCGTCGAGAATCACCCCGGCTTTCTCGTGCTGATCGCGGCCCGCGTCGCCGCCGAACGGCGGCGCGAACTCGAATCGATCGCCCGGCTCACCACGGAAAACGCGCGCCGGTTTTTCCGGATCGAGGTGGAGCCATGAGCATTTTCTTCCCCGCGGCGGCGGCGGTCCGGACGGTCCCGGCCGCTCCGGACGAGGTTCTGATCGCGCTGCCCGGCGACCGGGTGATCCTCTCCGGCACCGGACATCTGCCGCGTGCCGCCGAGTGGCCGGTCGACGGCGACCGGCTGGAGTTCGGCCGTCTCGACGGGGCGGCCTGTTCACTCGTCGGCGAAGAAAATTTGCGCGTGCCGGAGACGTTCCGGGAGATTGAGGTCCGCTTCGCTTTCACGGTCCTGCCCGAACCGGAGCAGATCGCGGTCTGCCGCGCGCGCACGCTGGCGAACTGGCGGCGCAACCGCCGGTTCTGCGGAGCGTGCGGACTCGAACTTGTCGATCTTGCCGACGAATGTGCGCGCAAGTGTCCCGGCTGCGGAACCGTGTTCTATCCTCAGATCTCCCCGGCCGTGATCGTCGCCGTGACCGATGCCGCGGGAAGGCTGCTTCTGGCGCACAACGGAAAATTCCGGGAGGGGCTGTACAGCCTGGTCGCCGGATTCGTCGAGCCGGGCGAATCAATGGAGTCGGCGGTTCACCGTGAAATCCGCGAGGAGGTCGGCGTCGAAGTGAAAAATCTCCGTTACATGGGCAGTCAGAGCTGGCCGTTCCCGAACTCGCTCATGATCGGCTTCACGGCCGAATATGCCGGGGGAGTTCTCCGGCCGGACGGCGTTGAAATCACCGACGCCGGTTTCTTCACTCCGCGGGAAATGCCGGCGGTCCCGCCGCCCGGCTCGATTTCACGGACCTTGATCGACAACTGGTTGCAAACTTATGGGAGAACGCATACGGATGAATGAACTTCTGTTTTATCGGATCGCACTCGGCGCCGCGGGGATTCTCTTCGCACTGTTCGCGGCGTGGACCTTCCGGCTGTCGCCGGGAAATCTTTCCCGTTTCGAAGCATGGCCGCGGCGGCGGCTGCCCGGCATGCTGATCGGCTGGGCGGCGCTGGCGATCTGCGTCCCGCACGCGGAGGTGGTTTCGCCGGGCTTCCTCGTGCCGCTTCTGTGGCCGCTGGCGATTGCGGTGCCGATCCTCGGCTACTTTTTCGTCGATTATCCGCTGGCGCGGGCGCTCGGCGGAATTTCCATTCTCGGCGCGTATTACTTCATCCACAAAAGCTTCGAATGGCATACGCCGCTTCTCGGCGCTCTGGTCGTGCCGGCGTGGATTTTCGGCATCGCCGGAATCTGGGTGTCGGGCAAGCCGTGCGCGCTGCGGGACTGGATCCGGCTTTGCGCCGGGTCGAAAACCTGGCGTTCGGTCAGTGCCGCGTTCTGGTGCATCCTGACGCTGGCGCTCTTCTGGAGCGCCGCCATGACGACGGGAGAATGACGCCATGAGTTTCAGCCTTGCCTCCTATGCCGCTTCGTGCGGTGTGCCGGACCCGGAAGGATTCGCCGCGCTGAGCCGGCAGCTCCGGGAAATCATCGTCGAAACCAACCGGACCATGAACCTGACCCGCATCACGGAACCGGAGGAGTTTGCGGTCAAGCATGTCGCGGATTCGATCGCCATCGCCCGCGAATTTCCGTTCCTGACCTCCGAATACACGAAAATCGCCGACATCGGCTGCGGTGCGGGTTTTCCGTCGCTGGTGCTTGCGCTCGCCTTTCCGAATCTTCGCCTGACGGCGATCGACTCGACCGGCAAAAAGGCCGCCTTCGTCGAACGGGCGGCAAAGGAACTCGGGCTGAAGAACGTCCGGGTGATCCACGGCCGCAGCTGCGAACTGAACCGCCGCCCCGAAATCCGGCACCAGTTCGACGTCGTGACGGCGCGCGCCGTGGCTCCGGCCCCGGTCATCTATCTCGACGCCTGTGATTTCATCAAGCGCAAGAGCGGGCGGTTCATCCTGTACAAAACTCCGCAGCAGGCCGCAGAAGACCTCCCGGCGCTCGAAATCGCCTGCCGGAAACTGCCGGTGCTCTGGCATGCGACGGAGCCTTTCGAGCTCCCCGAAAATGCCGGACAGCGCCTGTTTCTCTACTCCACACCCCGCTAACGCCATTTTCGCGGGTTGCGGGATTATGGCAGGCTGGCGCAAGGGGAGTGCCGGCGCGGAGGGCTCCGGCGGAGTCAGAGACAACGCCTGATTCGGAGAGCACACGCCTTCCCGGGGCGCATGCTCTCCGGGCATCCGCACGGCAGTCCGCCGGTACTTTTACGCTCCGAACTGCGCTTTCGCCTGCTTCATTCTCGCCATCACCGGAACATCGAACGGGCAGCGCTTTTCGCATGCCCCGCACGACACACACTCCGCCGCCTTGTGCGCGAGGCTGTCGTAATGCGCCCGGACCGTCGGCGGAACCGTCCCCTCCGCCTCCGCCAGGTCGAGGTAGCGGTTGACCTGCGCGATGTCGATATGCGCCACGCACGGCAGGCAGTGGTTGCAATACATGCAATGCCCCTTCGGATTGAAGCGCGGCTCCGCGGCAAAGATGTGCGAGTAATCCCTCTCCCGTTCCGGCAGCGACTCGTAACGGACCGCCGCCGCCACCTCCTCCGGCGTCTGCACTCCCACCACGATGCTCGAAACCGCCGGCCGGGTCAATGCATAATGGATGCACTGCGGCACCGTCATCGCCACACCGAACGGCGAACGCTTCGCATCCAGCAGCAGCCCGGCGCCGAGCCCCTTCATGACCACGATGCCGACCCCCTTTGCATCGCAGGCGCGGTACAATTCGCTGCGGGCGCGGCTGACGCCGCGGATCTCGGCCGACTCAAAGGCCGTCCCGTCGATCTGAATCAGTTCCTCGATCGCCTCCTGGTGCAGCAGGTCGTAGGCGGGGTTCAAGCTGAACATCAGCACATCGATCAACCCACGGTTCACGGCCTCGAGCGCAATCGAGGAAATATGGCTGCTGAGCCCGATCGCCCGGATGACCCCCTTCCGCTTCAGTTCAAGCACGTACCGGTAGATTTCCCCGTTGAAAATCGCATCGAAGTCGGCCTTGTTGTCGACCATATGGATCATGCCGATATCGATGTAATCGGTTCCGAGCCGGTCGAGCAGGTCCTGAAAAAAGAACTTCGTTTCGGCAAGGTCGAGCGTCCGGCCGTACTGGCCGTCTTTCCAGACGGCGCGGAAGTGGCCCTGCACGACGGCACGGTCCCGCCGCCCCGCCAGTCCCCGGCCGATGTTCGTCCGGACATTCGGCTCCGACATGAAAACATCGAACAGATTGATCCCCGCGTCGAGCGCGGCGTGCACAGTCCGCTCCACAATTGCGGACTCCTTGCCTTCGAGGTGTTCGCCGCCGAATCCGACTTCCGAAACCGCGATTCCGGTTCCGCCGAGCTCTCTGTAAATCATCATCCTGCCTCCCGTTGTAATTGACAGGAATATAAGGCGCCGCGGACAAAATGCAAGTTTATTTCGGAGAAACACGGAATTTGTCCTTTCTTTCCCGGCAAACCGGGAGTATAATATGTAAAAAAGAACAAGTGAAATGAGGAGGACCCATTTCCGGACGGAATTGCTTCCGCTCCGCCCGGAGGTCCGGCAAGGAGAAGCCCGTCATGAAAATTGCAATCATCTATTTCAGTAAAACCGGCAAAACCCGCGCCATGGCCGAAGTCATCGCCGACGGCGCCGGAAGCGTTTCCGGCGTCGAGGTCCGCCTGTTCGAGCTCGACCGCATCGACAAGAGTTACCTCGCCGAATGCAAAGCCGTGTTCTTCGGCACGCCGACCTATCTGGCCAGCACCTGCTGGGAGCTCAAGAAGTGGTTCGACGAATCGACGATGTATCCGCTGGCCGGCAAACTCGGCGCCGTATTCGCCACCGCCGATTTCGCGCAGGGCGGCGCCGACGTCGCGATCCAGAGCGTGCTCGGGCACATGCTGGTCAAGGGGATGCTGGTCTATTCCGGCGGCGGCGCCTGGGGGCTGCCGTACATCCATCTCGGCGCCGTCGCGCTCAAAGAGAACTTCGAGGCGAGCAAGCCGATGTTCCGCACGTTCGGCGAACGGGTCGCCCAAAAGGCGAAAGAGCTTTTCGAACCGGGGAAGTGATCGCGTGGACGCAGATTTCCGGATGATCGCCGAAGAGCTGGTCCGCCGCAGCGAGCACGATTTTTCCGTGCGGGAACGCCTGCTCGAAGCAGGGCGGCTGAATGACGGCTACGACCCCGAAATGGAGGCGGTCCATCTCGGCAACGCCGCCTGGCTCGAAGCCGTCGTCGAAAAATACGGCTACCCGACCATCGGCCGGGTCGGGGCGGACTCCTCGAACGCGGCATGGCTCATCATCCAGCACGCCATCAGCCGCCCCGCCTTCCTGCGCCGGATGCTCGCCGTGCTCCGCTCCCTGCCGGAACACGAGGCCGACCCGAAAAACGCGGCTTACCTTGAGGACCGCATCCGGATGTATGAAGGAAAGCCGCAGCGCTACGGAACCCAGTTCGACCGGGACGACGACGGCCTGCTTTCGCCCGTCCCGTGCGACGACCCGGCACAGGTCGACCGCCGCCGCGCCGCGCTCGGCCTGCCCCCGCTCGCCGAAGTCACCGCCGAAATGCGCAAGCGGGACACGGGGCGCCCGACCCGGGAGGAGCTCGAACGGCACCGCGCCCGCTGCCGGGCCTGGCTCATCGAAACCGGATGGCGGACTCCGCCGCAGGAGAACAGCCGATGAACCGGCTCGGCAACCGCGAAATCTTCCGGGTCGCCGGCCCGATTCTCCTCAGTCTCCTGTTTCAGCAGATGATCGGCCTCACCGACACCGCCTTTCTCGGACGGGTCGGAGAAGTCGAGCTCGGAGCCGCCGCGCTCGGCAGCGTCTGGTTTCTCGCCGTCTACATGCTCGGCTTCGGCTTCAGCGTCGGCGTGCAGATCCTGATCGCGCGCTGCAACGGCGAAGGACACCACAGCGAAATCGGCCGGATTTTCTATTCCGGAATCGCGTTCCAGCTCCTGCTGGCCTGCATCGTGTTCGCGCTCTCCCGGCTGCTGTCGCCGCTCCTGCTGCCCCGCATGATCCGTTCCCCGGAGGTCTGTGCGGCCACGGCGAGCTATCTCGAATACCGCAGTTACGGATTCTTCTTCGTCTACTTGGCGGTCATGTTCCGCGCCTTTTACGTCGGCATCACCCGCACGCACATCCTGACCTTCAACTCCGTCGTCATGGTGCTGGCCAACGCCGTACTCAACTACGCGCTGATCTTCGGCAAATTCGGTTTCCCGGCCATGGGAATCGCCGGCGCCGCCATCGCCTCAAGCGCGGCGGAGCTTTTTTCCGTGCTTTTCTACTGCATTTACACGCGCTGCCGGGTCGACCTGCACAAATACCGGCTTGAAAAGATATTCACCTTCGATTTCGCCGTTCTGCGGCGCGTGCTGAATCTTTCGGTGTGGACCATGCTCCAGTCGTTCGTTTCGGTCAGCGTCTGGTTCTTCTTTTTCATCGCGGTCGAACATCTCGGAGAGCGTCCGCTCGCCGTGATCAACCTCGTCCGCAACGTCTCGGCTCTCGTTTTCATCTTCACGAACGCCTTTGCCACGGCGGCAAGCTCGCTGGTCAGCAACCTGATCGGCGCGGACCGCACCGATGAAGTCATGGAACTCGGGCGGCGCATCGCCGTGCTCGCCCTCGTCATCGTCTCCCCGTTCCTGCTCTTCGTCGCGCTGTTCCCGCAGACCGTTCTCGGCGTCTTCACCGGGAATGCGGAGCTGATCGCCGCCGCGGCCGGAACGCTGATCGTCATGGCCGCGATCCAGCCGCTCCAGATCGTCGCCGGAATCTGGTTCAACGTCGTCTCCGGCACAGGCAGCACCCGGACCGCGCTTTTCATCGAAGTCGGCACACTGCTGGTCTACCTCGTCTCAGTCTGGTACATTGTCCTTTTCCGCCGGCTCGGAACCGGCTGGTGCTGGAGCACCGAATTCTATTACAGCTTCGTCATGCTCGCCGCGTCCCTCTGGTATCTGAAGAAAGCCCGCTGGCAGGGCCGCCGAATCTGACGCAACGCGCGCATCACTCTTCCGCCGCGAACTCTTTCAGCAACGCGATCTCCTTCGCCCAGAGCGTTTCGTCCGGCGTCTCGAGGATGAGCGGGATGCCGTCGAATCGGTCGTCCGCCAGCAGCCGGCGGAAGAAATCGAGCCCGAGCTCGCCTTTGCCGATGCTGTTGTGCCGGTCGAGCCGGCCGCCGAGGACGCTCTTCGAATCGTTCAGGTGCATGCCCTGAAGATATTCGAATCCGATCAGGCGTTCAAATTCCGAAAAGGTCTTTTCATATCCCTCCGGCGTAGCGAGATCGTAGCCGGCCGCATAGGTGTGGCAGGTGTCGAGGCAGACGCCGACGCGGCCGGGCCGGTCGGTCAGCTCCAGCATCGCCGCAATCTGCTCGAAGGCGAAACCGACGTTCGTCCCCTGCCCTGCGGTATTCTCAAAAACCGCGCAGACATTCGGAACCGTATCAACCGCCTCGCGGACGCTCGCAGCAATCAGCTTCAGGTCCTCCTCGAGCGTCACCTCCTTCAGATGGCTGCCGGGATGGAAATTCAGCTTCACAAGCCCGAGCGCGTCGCAGCGCTTCAGCTCGTCGATAAAGGCCGCAAGCGAACGCTTCCGCTTCTCCGCATCCGGCTGGCCGAGGTTGATCAGATAGGTGTCGTGCGGCAGGATCAGTTCCGGTTTGTAGCCGTATTTTTCACAATTCGCCCGAAAGGCCGCAATCGACTCCTCCGCCAGCGGCGGCGCGCTCCACTGACGCTGGTTCTTCGTGAACATCGCAAACGCGGTCGCGCCGATCCCGTGTGCATTCAGCGGCGCGTTTTCAACACCGCCCGAAATGCTGACATGTGCTCCGATATATTTCATAGATGCTCTCCTCTCCACAGTGCGTCACAGGTTTCCACCATGCGCCGGACCGAAATTTCGTGGCCGACGCAGTTCATTTCATTCTGCACGCTCATCAGCCGCGGCGACTGTCTGAGCAGCGGAATCTTCTCCGCCCAGTCGATCGTGCCGAGCCCCGGCAGCGTATGCGCGTCGTTCAAACCGTCGTTGTCGTGCAGATGGCAGCAGACGATATGGGGCGTCAGCCGCTCGAGAATCCGCTCCTGCAGCTGCGGCTTTCCGTGCCAGAGGGTGTCGCGGATATATTCGCACAGCATGTCCGGCCGTTTGCCGGGCGTCGCGGTCATGACGTTCTCGTGCCCGGAGTCGTAGCAGCAGCCGAGATACGGCGAATCGATCCGTTCGAAAATCGCCAGCAGCTCCCCGATCGTGTCGGTCGGAGCGATGATGTTCTCGATCGCCACGGTCACTCCGGCTTTCTCCGCCGCCGGGAGCAGCTCCTCAAGCGCCGCGACGGCGAGGTCGCGCAGCACCGGCACCGGCGGGGCGTCCGCGCGTTTGCAGATCGAATCCCCGATATGGATCACGATGCTGCCGGCGCCGGCCTCCCCGGCGGCTTCGATCATGCGTTTCTGATTCCGCAGCATGAGTTTCCGCGCATCGGAATCCGTCTCGTTCAGGTCCCAGGCGTTTCCCCACGGCGCATGGGCGCCGTCGAAACGCATGCTGAACCGGGAACAGAGCGAAAGCACCGATTTGCGGAACTCCGGCTCTTCCGCAAAGCGGGGCAGGAGAAAGTGGGTCAGAATCAGCCGGTTCACGCCGTTGTCGCGGAATTCCGCCATCACGTTCCCATAAAATTTTTCCGGAACCGCCCCCCAGGACCAGTAGTGTGAAATTGCCGGCGCAGCCATCTGCCGTCCTCCCTCTTTCCATGCAGCTAAAAAACAAAAAATAGACCGTTTCCGCGATTGCCGAACGGGGAATGCGGTGCTATTTTAATAGACAATACAATGAGGTTTTTTGCAAATGAGTTCACTTGTAAAGCTGAAAAAGTTTTTCTGGTTTTTCCTGAAGCTTGCGATTGCGGGGGGCATCGTCGGTTATCTCGTCGCCCGCAATCCGGCCGAGATCGCCGACGGCTTCAAGGCGTTCGACTACAAGTGGCTCGTTCCGGCCGTAGCGATCTACTTCGCCCATATGCTGGTCTGTTCCTGGCGCTGGTTCCGGCTGACCCGGATGCTCGGCGTCGAGCTGTCGCCGTTCGAGGCGCTTTCGTTGACCATGCAGGGGTATTTCTTCTCCCTGGTGATTCCGGGCGGCGCCATCGGCGGCGACGTGGTCAAGATGGGGGTGCTTTCGAAGCGCTCGGCGGCCGGCAGCCGGGTGGAGGGGGCCTTCACGATCCTGATGGACCGCATCATCGGCATGATCGCGCTCTTTTCGCTCGCGCTCGTGCTGCTTGTGCCGTCCCTTCCGCTGCTCATGAAGATCGAACTGCCGCAGATCGCGCTGAACGACACGATGCGGGAGCTCGGCATCCTCGCGCTGGCCGGACTCTGCCTCGCCGGACTCGGCGCGTCGTGCGTGATCTTCTTTCACCGCTGGATCGAAAAGCTTCCGCTGCTCGGCGCGCTCATGCACTGGGGCGATAAGATCACGCACGGCATGGTCACGCGCCTCACCACGGCTACCGACACCTATGCGAAGCAGTGGAAAGAGCTCACGCTGCTGACCATTGTCAGCGTCTTTTTCGTTCACCTGATGACGGTGGCGGCCTTCGGCTGCCTGCTGGCCGGGCTCGGCGTTTCGGTGCCGGTGCTCACGCTGGTCGCCGCGGTCACGATCGGCAACATCGCCGGGCTCATCCCGCTTTTTCCGGGCGGCATCGGCGGGCGCGACGTGGTGACCATCACGATTCTCGTCGCAGGGGGCCTCGCGGCCGGCGACGCGAAAACCGGGCAGCTGCTGTACACTGCGGTGGTCCTGTTCTTCAATCTGTTCGGAGGGCTCTTCTTCCTGCTGGACCCGGGCCGCAGACATACCGAGGAGATTCTGAAAAAAGAGATGGAGACCGCCGATGAGTGACCCCGTGACGCCCGCCGCACCCGCCAACCGTTTCCGCGATTCCCTCAGCAACGGAGAATTCGTGCTGCTGGTGGAGAGCTCGTCGCCGAGTCTTTCGAACGACCCGATCGCGGCCGGCGAGCGCCTCGCGGCTTTTGAAGAGGCCGTACTGTCGGTTTCGAACGTCAATACGGCGCTCGCCGTCACCGACCGCTACCTGTCGCTCGACGCCTGGCGCGCGGTCGAGTACGCGAACGCGCTGCGCGAGGAGAACCGGGACCGTCACGTCATCTACCTCTCCGGCCGCAACACGACCGGCGAGGAGCTGCGCCAGCTCTCCGATGCGGCCGCAAAGAGCCGCCTGTTCAATGTGGTTCCGGTCAGCGGCAACTGCGTGCCGGGCGACACGCTCCGCGAATGCCGCAAGCGGGTATTTTCGGAAAGCGTCGGCGTGATCCGCAATCTCGCGGAGCGGAAGGAGCCGTTCTTTCTCGGCGGCACCACGAATCCTTACGCCTATACGCCGTTCACGATGATGGGGCAGTATTTCAAACTGGTCAAGAAACTCAATGCCGGGGCCTCCTTTGTGGTGGCGCAGGCGGGCTGGGACATGCTGAAGCTTCAGTCGCTGCGCTGGTATTTCTCGGGCCGCAGCCTTTTTTACCCGATGATCGCCCGCCTCGTGCTGCTGACGCCGAATCTGGTTGAAAAAATCCTGGCCGGAGAGTATCCCGGCATCAATATCTCGCCGGACTTCCAGAAAATTCTCGAGAAAGAGCTCCGTTATTCGCTGAACCAGTTCGAGGCCGCGCAATACCGGCGGCTCGAACTGCAGGCGGCGGGCTGCCGGCTGCTCGGCTTCAGCGGCATTCAACTGGCCGGGGCGGAGACGCCCGGCCGCGCGAAAATCGCGGCGGAGCGAATCGGCAACGCGCTCCGGGAATTCAACAGCTTCGACAGCTGGCTCGAGGAGTACAACTCCTACCTGGCCCGGGCCGAGATGTCGCCGTTCACGGGGAGTTTCTACCTGTACGACCACACGCTGCGCCGGGCTTATCCGGATGAGGAGATTCCGGTCGCCCGCGACTTCGGGGAACCGGAGATCACGCCCGGCGAAAAATTCCGTTTCAAGCTGCGCCGTTTCCTGTTCCCGCATGCCGACCGGCAGCGCGCCGAGTCGCGGCGGCTGCTGAAAAAGCTATTCGCCTCGTGCCGGGGCTGTTCGAGCTGCCGGCTGCCGAAAACCGAGTTCATCTGCACGGAAGGCTGTCCGAAACGGCTGCCGAACGGCCCCTGCGGCGGCGTGAAACCGCATGGAAACTGCGAAATCGCGCCCGGCGAATGCGTGCACAGCCGGATCGTCCGCCTCGCCCACTGGAACGGGACGCTGCCGACGCTCGAGGACGAGATCCTCGATTCCGGCCGGGACGACTGATATTTGCGAGACAAACCACTCAACTCAATGAGGAGATCATAAAAAATGGCCGAACTTCTTCCTTTTCACGGACTGCTTCCGTCGGTCGAACGCGCCTCCGCCGTGGCGGCGGTTCCGTACGACGTGGTCAATACGCGCGAAGCGGCCGGGCTGGCCAAAGGGAATCCCTACAGCTTCCTGCATGTTTCGCGCCCCGAAATCGACCTTGAATACGGCATCGATCTGCACGACGAAAAAGTCTACCGCCAGGCCGGAGAGGCGTTCCGGCGGCTCTGCCGCGAGGTGCCGCTGACCGTCGACGCGGGCAAGCATCTTTATCTGTACCAGCTGCAGATGGGCGACCAGGTCCAGACCGGCATCATCGGCGCGGCCTCCGCTGCCGAATACAAGGCCGGGATCATCAAAAAGCACGAGAAGACCCGGCAGGACAAGGAGGACGACCGCACCCGCCACGTCATGGAGCTGCGCAGCCACACCGGCCCGGCCTTCTTCACCTACCGCGGCAAACCCGATATCGACGCGGTTGTGGCGAAGGAGCTCGCCAGGACGCCGCTGTTCAACTTCACGGCGGAGGACGGCATCCGCCACACGCTCTGGCGGATCGACGAGGCGACCAGCGAAAAGCTCTCCGAACTGTTCCGGACCGAGGTGCCGGTGTTCTATATCGCGGACGGCCATCACCGCAGCGCCGCAGCCGCACGCACCGCCGCCGAGTGCGCGCCGAAGAACCCGGACCACACCGGCAAAGAGGATTACAACTATTTTCTGACCGTCGCATTTCCGGCCGATCAGCTGAAGATCCTGCCCTACAACCGGGCGGTGCGCACGCTGAACCACCACACGCCGGCGACCTTCCTGACGCTGATCGGCGAAAAATTCCGGATCAGTCCGGCCGAAGACGGTGAAGTCGCCCATTCGGGTGAATTCAAGTTCTACCTGGCGCACGAATGGTATCTGGCCCGGCCGAAATTCGACCTCTCGAAGCTGAATGTGATCGAACAGCTCGACGTCAGCATCCTGCAGGACAACGTGCTCGCTCCCCTGCTCGGAATCGACGATCCGCGCACGAGCAGGGAGATCGACTTCATCGGCGGAATCCGCGGCACGCAGGAGCTGGTCCGGCTCGTCGACTCGAAGGAGTATGCAATTGCGTTTTCGATGCACGCCACGACGGTCGATCAGCTGATGGCGATCGCCGACGCGGGCGAGATCATGCCGCCGAAATCGACCTGGTTCGAGCCGAAGCTTCGCGACGGCCTCGTCTCGCACAATTTCTGACCGTACCGGCGGTTGCAAGGGGAACGGCCCGCGCTCCCGGGCCATCCGGCCCCGGCGGCGTGGGCGAAAGCGCCCGGAGGCCGCCGGAGCGGCCGGAGGGAGCGGCCGGATTTTATGCGCGTCTCTCCTCTTGCCGGTTCCATTTTTCGTCATTTGATTGTTTTGTGCGGTTTTTTGATTCGATTGTCATGGAAAATCCGCACTTTCCCGAGTATTCTATATCCGTACCCAGAAAATCAATCCAAAACAGAGGTGGGATATGGAAACTCTTTACGCTGCCGACAACCGGAAAAAATTCGATGCGGTTTTCGCATCGCCGGGCGCTCTTTACCGCGACACGCCGTTCTGGGCGTGGAACTGCGATCTCGATCCGGAGGAGCTCAAGCGGCAGATCCGCGTGTTCAAGGAAATGGGCATGGGCGGTTTCCATATGCACGCCCGCACCGGGCTCGGCACGCCGTATCTGAGTCCCGAATTCATGGAGCGGGTCAAGGAGTGCGTCGGCACCGCCAAAGAACTCGATATGCTCGCCTGGCTCTATGACGAGGACCGCTGGCCCTCCGGCGCGGCGGGCGGACTGGTCACCAGAGATCCGAAATTCCGGGCCCGCCACCTCCTGTTCACGCCCGAAAAGCGCGAAGCCGCGCCGGACGCCGCCAACGACAACTCCGGGCGCTTTCTCGCCGCCTACTCCGTCAAACTCGACGCCTCCGGCGCGCTCGAGAGCTACAGGCGCCTCGGCGAAGACGATGAACCCGAAGCCGGAGCCGGGAAGTTCTACGCTTACCTCATCGTCGCCGAGCCGCATCCGTGGTTCAACGACCAGACCTATGTCGATACGCTGAATCCGAAGGCGATTGAAAAATTCGTCGACGTGACCTACGAAGCGTATTTCAAGGCGGTCGGCGGCGAGTTCGACAGGACCGTTCCGGCGATCTTCACCGACGAACCGCAGTTCACCCGCAAAAGCGCGCTCAAATTCGCGCAGGAAAAACGCGATGCGGTGTTCCCGTTCACCGACGACCTGCCGGAAACCTACCGCGAAGCCTACGGCGCGGACCTTCTCGACACCTTTCCCGAAGTGATCTGGGAACTGCCGGACGGCAAATATTCGCTCGCCCGCTACCGCTATCACGACCACGTTTCGGAGCGGTTCGCCTCGGCGTTCGCCGACACGATCGGCAACTGGTGCGAAAAGCACGACATCCGCTTCTCCGGACACATGATGGAAGAGGGGTCGCTCGAATCCCAGACCTGCGCGCTCGGGGAAGCGATGCGCAGTTACCGCTCGTTCCAGCTGCCCGGCATCGACATGCTCTGCGACGCGTACGAGTTCAGCACAGCCAAGCAGGCGCAGAGCGCTTCGCGCCAGTTCGGGCGCGGCGGCGTGCTCTCCGAACTCAACGGCGTGACCGACTGGGACTTCGACTTCAAGGGGCACAAGGGACATGGCGACTGGCAGGCGGCGCTCGGCGTAACGGTCCGGGTCCCGCATCTCTCCTGGCTGTCGATGGGCGGCGAAGCGAAGCGCGACTATCCGGCCTCGATCAGCTATCAGTCGCCGTGGTACAAAAAATATCCGATCATCGCGGATCACTTCGCGCGGGTCAACGCCGCGATGACCCGCGGCCGCGCCCGGGTGCGGGTCGCCGTCGTGCATCCGGTCGAATCCTACTGGCTCGCCTACGGGCCGCAGGACATGACCGCCGGCAAGCGCGAAATGCTGCACGAAACTTTTGAAAGCCTGATCCACTGGCTGCTGCACGGACTCGTCGACTTCGACTTCGTGGCGGAATCGCTGCTGCCGGAGCTCTCCCCCGTCCAGCTCGGCAAAACCTTTATCGTCGGGGAGATGGGCTACGATGTGGTCATCGTTCCGCCGACCCTCACGCTGCGCGGCTCGACGCTGGAGCGGCTCGAAAAATTCCAGGCGGCCGGAGGCCGGGTCATCTTCGCCGGCGACGTGGCGGTCTGCTGCGACGCGGTCGAATCGGACCGCGCGAAGAAGCTGGCCGAAAAGTCCGAAACCATCCCGTTCACGCGGAACGCCGTCCTGACCGCGGTAAACAATCTGCGCGACGTCGCCGTCATCCGCAGCGCCGACGGCTACCCGATGGATAAGCTCCTCTACCAGATGCGCGAAGAGGGGGCGGACCGCTACTTGTTCCTGGTCAACACCGAACGCCTCGGCCTCGCCCGCGACGTGATCGTGAAGGTGCGCGGCAGCTGGCAGGTCGAATATCTCGACACCATGACCGGCGAATCCAAGCCGGTCGCAGGGCGGCAGGAGAACGGCTGGACGCTCTTTGATTACGCGATCTATCCGCACGGGCACCTGCTCGTGAAACTGACGCCGTCGGACGAGTGCAAAGGCGAACGGATCGGCACCCCGCTGCTCACCGACGCGCAGGCCGAAGCCGCGACCGAAGCACACCTGTCCGGAACCATTCCGGTGTCGCTCGACGAACCGAACGTCCTGCTGCTCGACCGCCCGAAGTGGCGCATGGCCGGCGATGCGGAGTGGCAGCCGGCCGAAGAGATCCTGCGGCTCGACAACAAAGTGCGCGCCCGGCTCGGCCAGCGCGAGCGCGGCGGCCACATCGTGCAGCCGTGGGTCTACGGCAAATCGACCGAAGTGCTCGGCACGCTTGAGCTCGCCTACACGATCGAAACGCTGATCGATGTCGAATCTCCGCTCTTCGCGATGGAGGAGCCCGACAACGCCGAACTCTTCCTCGACGGCGTGAAAGTCCCGTTCGAGGACAACGGTTACTGGACCGACCGCTCGCTGCGGACCGGTTTCCTGCCGAAGCTGACCGCCGGAACGCATGAGCTCGTCGTGAAAATCGCCTATACGCGCTCCGGCAACGTCGAGCGCTGCTTCCTGCTCGGCGATTTCGGCGTCGAGCTGCGCGGCGACACGGCCCGCATCGTCGAACCGGTCCGCGAACTCGTCTGGGGCGACGTGACCCGGCAGGGACTGCCGTTCTACGGCGGCAACATCACCTATCACTGCAAATTCATGCAGTACGAGGCGGAAAAGCTGCTGCTGCGGATTCCGTCGCGCGTGACCAGCATGCCGGATTCCCTGAACAACGGCGTCGCGGCGCGCGAAGTTCCGCTCGGCGGCTACCGCGGCGTCCTCGTCAGCGCCGCGCTCGACGGCAAACCGGCGGGAGAGCTCGCGTTCGCCCCGTACCAGTGCGAGCTCGGGGAAGTCGCGAAGGGCGAGCATACGCTCGATCTGACGCTCTACGGCAGCCGGGTCAACAGCGCCGGCTCCGTGCATCTGACGTTCCGCGTCCGCTGGGCCGGCCCGGGCGCCTGGCGGACAGAGGGCGACATGTTCAGCTACGACTATCAGGTCCAGCCTTTCGGCATCACGGCCGCGCCGCGGCTGCTGAAGAAATAACGCCCGGTCGCCGCCGGTTGAACCGGCGGCTCCGCTATGGGAGAAAACCGGAGTCAGGCGTGTCCGGCGCGCCGGGCCCCGGTTTTCTTTTCCGCCCTGCGTCCCGGAACAGGCGCGGCCGCCGAACGGAGCGGCATTACCGCCTTAGAGCTTATCCCTGAATAAGCCAAATCATCCTGATTTGCGGCGAAACGCCATTCGTTTGCCCGCTGAAATCGCCGATACCTTCGGTATCGTCAATTTTATCAGGCTTCGCGACTGACATTTCGGCGCGGCATCATGCCGATTCTTTATCAGGGATTAAGCTCTTACGCCGGGCGGCGGACATAGAACCAGAGCCGGATTCCGCGAACGCGGCGGAGCAGAAACCGCGTGAAGGTCCCGACCAGCAGCGCCGCGAACAGCGTCCCTTCGCGGAGGCCGCGGATTTCAGCGAGGAACAGCACCGACAGAGCAATTGCCGTCAGAACCAGCGATATGTCGAAGCAGATTTTGACCGTGCCGAACTCCCGGCCGGATTTGCCGGCGATGGCCTTGACCATCCCCTCCCCCGGAATGTACATCACATCCGCGACGATCTGCAGACTGATCCCGGCGGCCAGCAGCAGACACCCGGCCACCAGTTCGGCGACCTGAAGCGGATACAGCCCGGTCTCCAGCGGCCCGGTCAGCCACATGCCGAGATCGATGAAGAGCCCGAAAATCCCGGTCGCCGCGATCTGCAGATACTGAACCGCCCGGAATTCACGGCGGAGCAGCGCGACCTGTCCGGCCACCAGCAGGAGGTTGACCAGAAGCGTCAGCAGCCCGAAGCTCAGCGGAAAAACGAAAGTCAGCACATACGGCACGCTTGAAATCGGACTGGTTCCGAGTCCGGCCCGGGTGGTCAGCGCCACGCCGACGCCGGCCACGGCAAGCCCGGCGGCAAACACCGCCCAGCGCCGTTTTCTGTCATCCTGATACACTCCGGACCTCCCTTTCTCCGCAAGCCGGTCTTCAATATACACCCGGACCGGTGTTTCCGCAACCGGGCATTCACTCGCGCCGGAGCATCCGGCGCCGTTTTCTTCCCCGAACATTTGCAAACGAGGAAAGAGGCGGTATATTAGCCAAAGAGGATTCAAACACAATCAAGACCTGCCGTATTTCCGGTTCCATCAGACAGTTGGCTCGAAACAACCGTATGAACTCCGGACCGGAAGCGGTTTCCGCCTCCGGCAGACAGGCAGACACGGCAAAGAACATGTTATTTGCAGATAAAAAATTATTTCCGGCGTTTTTCCTGTTTCTGCTTTCCGCGCTTTCCCTGACGGCAGGGGGAAACGGCGTTCCGGCGGAAAAACGAATTCTCTACATCAACTCCTCCAACTCCACCTATCTCTGGTGCAGCAACAACAATATCGGGTTCCGCACCCACCTTCAGGAGAGCGGCATCCCCGCCAGCATCGACACGGTCGAACTCAATGTTTACACCGCACCGGCCCTGAAACCGGACCCGGAGGAGATCGAAGCGCTGCGCGAGCAACTGCGCACCCGGAACTACGACCTCATCGTCACGCTGGACAATCCGGCGGCGGACTTGTTTTTCAGCGGGCAGCTCGAACTGCCGCCCGGAACCGCGCTCGTATTCAGCGGCTACAATGCCGCCGAATCCGGGCTTCCGCCCCGGAAACCCGGCATGACCGGGCTGACCGTTCCATCCTCGAACCGGCAGAACCTCGAGCTCGGCCGGCGCCTCTGGCCGGAGGCCCGCGAAGTCGCGATTCTGACCGACGGGAGCGCCGGCGGACTCAACCTCCACGACAGGCTGAAACGGACGCCGCCCGGCCGGCCCGGAATCACAATCCGACTCATCAACGGCAGCGAGTACACAACGGCGGAAATGCTGAACCAGATCGCGGCCATGCCGAAGGAGTCGTTCGTCATCCTGAACAACTGGGGATCGAGCAAGCGGGAACCGAAGGAACCTTTCTTCGCCATTTTCTCCAAGCTGACCGATGCGAATCCGAATCCGGTTCTGCTCGCACGGGAAAACCGGTTCGAGGTCGGCGTAGTGGGCGGCTTCTTCGTCCCCGGCAAACAGCACGGCGGCGAAACGGCGGCCCTTGCGGCGCGAATCCTGAACGGCGAAAATCCCGATGCGATCAAGGTGAAGACGGCCGGAATCCTCCCGATCTTCGATTACGAGGCGCTGCGGAAATTCTCCATTCCGGTCGACAAGCTCCCGCCGGGCTCCCTTCTCGCCGGGCTGCCGCCGCCCTTCACGACGCAGTACCGAACCGAACTGGCGGTGGCCGGCTCCCTGTCCGGCGCGCTGCTCGTCTTCATGCTGCTGAACTACATCTCAAGCAGCCGGCGGGCGCGCCGCCTCTCGGCCATCTTCGCCAATCTTCCGGTGCGCGTGGCGGCGGTGGACCGGAAGGGGAAGCTGCATTTTCTGCAGGCCTCGGGGCGGCCGGAATACGACAGCCTCACGAAGCTCCGGCACCTGAAGGACCTGCCGGACGACCTGCTCCGGCTATTCGGCGATCCGGTCGACACGGTCATGAACACCGGCAGGCCCATCACACTCGAATACGATTCGGCGGGGGAGCGCCGCCGGGCTGAATTCGTCAAGCTGCCGGACCGTATTTTCAATTGCGAAACCGTGCTGTGGGTGTCGACCAACATCGCCGAACTCTACGCCCTGCGCCGTTCCGCCGAAGCGCTCGCCGAACGGTTCGAACTGACGCTGAAGTCGATCGGCGACGGCGTGGTCGTGACCGACGAAAACGGAATCGTCACCCTCGTGAACCAGGTCACCGCGGAACTGACCGGTTACAAGGCGGAGGAGCTGATCGGGCACAGCCTCGACGAACGCTTCCGGCTCCGCAGCTACATCGACGACAGGCCGGTGCCGTCCCCGCTCAGCCGGGCGCTGCGCGAAGGACGTGCGGTGGAGATGGCCAACCACACCGACCTCATCCGGAAGGACGGTTCCCGGCGGCACATCGCCGACAGCGCCGCCCCGATCCGGGATGCGGACGGAACCGTCACCGGCGCCGTGCTGATCTTCCGCGACGTCACGCAGGAGTATGAGAAGCGGGACTGGATGTACCGCCAGAACGAATGGCTCAAAGCCTCCGCCCGGGCCGTGCGGATGAACTATTTCTGCAATGCGCCGGACCAGACTCCGATCCGGGAGATCGAAGATCCGGCTTTCTGGGGCAAATATCCGGACGGGCGGCCGTATCCGATCGACGTCTGGATCAGCCGGGAAGACCGGGACGCTTTCCGGAACACCTGGCGAAAAGTGCTCTCCGGCGCATCGGAACAGGAGACCATCGTCTACCGGGCCGGAGAAAGCGGTCGCCGGACCGTGTTCGAAATGCAGCTCAGACACGTCCCGGGAGAGGACGGACGCCAGGCGGAAATCTTCGGAATCATCCGCGACATCACGCAGGAACGCGCCCGGGAGGCCGAGCTCCGCGAAACCAACCACCTCATGAAGACGATCATCGACAACCTGCCCTGCTCTCTCTGGCTCAAGGACGTCTCGGACGGCAACCGTTATATCCTCGGCAACCGCAGCCTCTGCCGGCTGCTCGGCGTGCCGGAAGAAAACTTTGCAGGCATGAGCGACGCGGATCTGTTTCCGCCCGAATTCGCCCGCAAATACGAAGCTGACGACCTGCGTGTGCGCGAGTCCGGCGAGCGTTTCGAATGCGACGAGGAGGTGCGCGACGGCGAAGGCGGCATACGAATCGTCCACACGGCCAAGCTGCCGCTGACCGGCTACCGCCCGGACCGCCGGATTCTCCTCGGCATCAGCTTCGACGTGACCGAACTCCTGAACAGCCGCAATGCGCTCGAACACGCCAATATTCTGCTCCGGAGCATCATGGACAACCTGCCCTGCCAGTTCTTCCTGAAAGACGCCGACGACGATTTCCGCTACCTGATGGTCAACCGCAACTTCTGCCGGTTGTACGGCTTCCGCCCGGAGGAGGCCGTCGGGAAAAGCGATTTCGAGCTGCTGCGCAATGGAGCGGTCGCCACCCGCTTCCGCGAAAACGACCTCAGCGCCGCCGGCAGCGACCAGCCGGTCGATCTGTTCGAGGAGCTGAACGAGCCGCATACGGGCAAGCGCCGTTTCATCCGGAGCATCAGGCTTCTGCTGACCGGTCCGGACGGCAAGCGCCGGCTGCTCGGCATGGGAATCGACGTGACCCGGCAGAAGGAGGACGAACGGGAGATGGCCCGGCTCAACTCACTGCTTCAGAAAATCCTCGACCAGCTTCCGGCCATGATCGCGGCCAAAGACGCCGCAAACGGTTTCCGCTACGTGCTCTGGAACCGTTCGGCCGAACGGCTGACCGGCATACCGGCGGCACGGGTGCTCGGCCGGACCGATTACGAGCTGGAATGTTTCCGGAAAACGGCCGAACAATTCCGCCGCAACGACATGTACGTCCACGGCACGGGAAACGGCATCGCGCTGGACGAATCCATCGTTTTCACCGGAGACGCCCCCCGCAGTCTCCGTACGCAGTTGTGCAAGGTCGAGAGCCCCGACAACAGCGACCTGGTTCTCGTCATGGCATTCGACGTCACCGAGGAGAGGCAGCTCGAAAACGAGCGCCGCAAACTGCTCGAAGACCTGAAGGAGCGTTCCGAACAGAACCGGCAGCTCAACACCTGCCTCGAAACCGTCATGCTCAACGAGGACGAAGACACCGCGATCGAAATCGTGATCAGCACGGTCTGCCGGCACCTGGCTTCCACCCGCGGCTACATCATGAAATACGACTTCGAGCACTGGCAGGTGTATCCGGCCGCCGAATGGGTCGCTCCCGGCTATGTGCCTTATGTGAAAAACCTCGAACGCCGTCCGCTGCTGCGGAACGAGGGCTGGTTCCGGCGGCTCTCACACGACGGCATCTGGGGCGGAGTCTGTACCGGAACGCTCGTCTCCGACCTCGGCAGCTGGCGGAGTGACGCGGAGCGGTTCAATATGAACTCGCTCTACTGCGCCGCCATCCGCGTGAACGGCGAGCTCTGGGGCCACCTGGGCATCGTCAACGACCCGGGTTCGCCGATGCGGAAATTCACGGAATACGACCTGCAGTTCCTGCGGGCCGCCGCACATGTGATCGAAATCATCATGGCGCGGAAGCTGAGCCGCGTCCGGCTCGAACGCAGCGAGTACGAAAAGCTCCTGATCATGGATTCGATCCGGATTCCGATTTTCCTCTTCGATCCGGAACTGAAGCTGGTCCGCCTGAACAATGCGGCGCAATCCCTGCTCGGGGTCGACGCGGAGGAGTGCGCGGGCCGGAGATTCCCGGAGCTTTGCGGGCAGAAGGCGAAGCAGCCGGACGATGCGATCGAGCGGCGCGGGCACAACTGCGACATCCGCCTGAAGGAGCGGGACTACCTGATGAGCTCATACCCGATCCTGATCGACGGCAAACTCTCCTATGTGTTGAAAACCCTGGTCGACATGACCGATTTCAACGAATCGCAGCGCCAGCTCGCCCGCGCGCTGACGGAGGCGCAGAACGCCGACAAAGCCAAAAGCCTGTTTCTCGCCACCATGAGCCACGAGCTCAGGACGCCGCTCAATGCGGTCATCGGCTTCAGCGAGCTCCTGCGCGACAACCCGATCCCGCCGGAGGAGCTTGACGACTACCTGAGGTCGATCAACCTCGCCGGAAACACGCTGCTCAAGCTCATCAACGACATTCTCGACCTCAGCAAAATCGATGCGAACCAGATGAAAATCTCGCCGGAGCCGACCGAACTGCCCGCCGTGGCGCGCGAACTTTACGCGATGTTCCGCCGCGAAACGGCGAAACGCCGCCTGGAGTATCGTGTCGAGTGTCCGGAGGCGCTGCCGCCGATGATGCTGGACGGCCTGCGCCTGCGCCAGATCCTGCTGAACCTGATCGGCAATGCGGTCAAGTTCACGCAGTGCGGACATGTGGAAGTCCTCTTCGCCTGGCGGAACGGCAGTCTGGTGATCCGCGTCTCGGACAGCGGTTCCGGCATCGCGCCGGAAGCGCAGGAGGCCGTCTTCGATCCGTTCATCCGCCAGAGCACGGTCAGGGACAGCCACTCCAGCGAGGGGACCGGCCTCGGGCTGGCGATCTCGCGCCGGCTGGCCCGCTGCATGGGCGGCGACATCACGCTCGAAAGCGAGCCCGGCAAAGGCAGCACCTTCACCTTCCGGCTGGACAAGGTCATCGAGGTGGCCGCAATTCCCGTGGACGGAGCATCGGCGCAGCTCCCGGAAGAAATGAGCCGGAATCTCCGCATCCTCCTGGTCGACGATGTGCCGATGAATCTCAAGGTGCTCGGCGCCATGCTGAAGAAACTCGGCGCCGAAATCGCCACGGCCGCCTCCGGCGCCGAGGTGCTGGACATGCTCGAAAAAGGGATTCCGGATGTGCTGCTGACCGACATGTGGATGCCGGAAATGAACGGAGCCGAACTCGCCTCCCGGGTCCGGGCCATTCCGGCCGCCTCCGGCATAACGATCATCGCAGTCACGGCGGATACCGAAAGCCACAGCAACTTCGACATGTCCGGCATCGACGGAATCCTCATGAAACCGGTCTCGCTGGACAAACTGAAGAAACTGCTCGGTACGCTCCGGACGGAGTTCGCCGCGCGTCAGGCGTCCGGCCGTCCCGCCGACGGAGCCCCGTACAACTTCGGCTGAACCGGGGTCGTTTCGCAGGTCAGAAAGCGTTCCGGGCCGCCCGTTCCGGCCCGCTCCATGCAATATCCCCGCCCCCGCGGGCCGGAAACGGATAAATTCCGGGAAGATTTCCGGGCCGCGGCTTGAAAAAAACGGTTGAGAGTCTATTTTAGTTCGAATATCAAACTATTTGATATAAAAACTATTCCCAACTGTGAAAGGGTGCATCATGTTTCAGTCGTCGCCGGTCAGGCCGTTTCAGGGAATCCTTCTTCTGCTGGCATGTCTCGCGTTTCCGGCGGGCTGCCGCTCGGCCCCGGCCGAAAGGCTCGTCACGATTCCGGAGGAGGTCGCGCAAAAAATGATCCCGGCCGAAAATGACGAATTCGACCTGAGCTGGACCGACCGCACAGGAATCCGCAACTGCCGCAAAGTGAAAATCGAGATCGCCGAAGCTCCAGAACTGCTGCCGGGCACCTGGTGGGACCGCGTGAACATCGTCAACGTCTTCTACTCCGACCGGGAGCAGCTGGAGAATCTCGCCGCTTATGCCCGGCAAGCCCTCACCGGCGCATTCGCCGGGAGCGGCCACCTGCAACCGGTCGAAGAGGCGGACTTCGAGACCATGACGCTACGTTTCGTCATCGTGCAGGCCATCCCCAACAAACCGGTCCTGGGGGCGCTGAACAACCTCAGCAGCCTGACGCCCTTCGGCGCGATGGCCATTCCGCTGAAAATGACGGTCCACAGCCTGACCCCGTCCTCCGGCGGAGCGGTCGCGGCGGAAATCCTGCTGACCGCGCCGGACGGCGCCTGCATCGGCGCGCTGGCCGACCGGGCGAAAGCGCCGACGGCGATCTTCAGTTTCCATGCCTTCACGCCGTACTGGAACATCGAAAGCATCATCGACCGCTGGAGCGAAAGCATCGCCGCCGGACTCGACTGCATCCACGAAGAGAGGGAACCGCGCTTTGTCACCATGCCGGCTTTCGCCTTCCTCTACTGAAGAATAACCCGGTCCGGACGCCGAATCCGGTATTGACTATTCCATCCGGCAGGGTTACATTAGGAGGAAGGAAATTCCAAAACCGGGAGGAGCGCCTTGACAACTTCGGAAGTGATCGGCAAAAATTTTCTCGAGCTGGTGGACAATATCCGCGCCGTGCGGAACGACTCCATCGCCCCCGGAATCGGACTCATCACCTTCCCGCAGTTGAAGCTGCTGCGGGTGCTCACCCGGCAATTCCCGGACGGCGCGCGGCTGAAGGAGCTTGCCGGCGAACTGCGCCTGACGCCCGGCACGGTGTCGACCGGCATCGAAAACCTGGTCCGGCAGGGATTGCTGCAGCGCTCCGCCGACCCGGCCGACCGGCGCGCGGTCGTGATCCGGCTGACCGACAAAGGGCGCCGCTGCCGCGACGCCCATTTCCGATTCTGGAACACCGTCATGGATGAACTGCTGCGGGATATCCCGCCGGAGGAGCTCGACGCCTTCACCGCCGTGCTGGAGAAACTCAACGCCGGCCTGCGCACCCGCTGCCGCTGAAGGCGGGAGCCGCCCCGCCGCTCTTCCCGGCGCCGCGGTCACATGACCGGGAACAGCAGCCGGAATTCGTTCTTCTTCCCGAGATCCTGGAACGGCCCCGGAAGCACCTTCTCCCCGTAGCGGTTGCCGGTGAAGTCCCGGTCCACGCCCGGAACCGGCTCGAAGGCGAACTCCCGGCCGGAACGGTTCGAAAGATAGAGCGACGGCTCGAACGGCTTGATCCGGACTCCGAACTCCCGTTCGGCCAGAAACACCGAGTTTTCTTCTCGTCCCGAAACCTTCGGCCAGACCTCCGGCACGAAGCTCCGCAGAATTTCCGCGCGGGTCCGCTCCTCCGGGGTCAGGCGCTCCGCGGCTCCGGCGGCGATCTTCTCCCACGGCGTTTTGCCGCTGTAGCGGAAGCCGACCCGGCCGACGAACAGATTCCGGTCCGACACGCAGTTTTCCGAACGGTCGCCGGGGTACGGCAGGCTCACCCCGCCGCCGTTGTTGCAGAAGATGTTGTTGACCACCAGCTCGTCGGAGGTTTCGACGATTTTGCCGTGATACTTCCGGTCGGTCACATTGTGCATGTACACCCCCTCGGCCGCGTTGTCGAAAACCAGATTGTGGCAGATCCTGACGCCGGAGGCGTCGTGAACGTAAATGCCGCGGCCCGGATAGAGCCCGGAGTACGGCGTGGTGTTCGCCACGATGTTGTTGTCCACCAGCACGCTGCCGGCTCCGAGCTCGATGAAGATGCCGGAGCCGACGTTGCCGAACAGCACGTTCCGGGTGATCCGCGCCCGGTTGTAGCCGTTGTCGAACCAGATGCCGTGCGCGCCGTTGAAGCGGACCAGGTTGCCCTCGACCAGCGCCTCGTCCGCCTCATGGAGCTTGATTCCGGCCCACTCCTCCCAGTCGCACTCGTTCGTGGTCAGCGACAGGGCGTTGTTACGCTCGACGGTATTCCCGATGATCCGGACGCCCCGGCAGCTCCACCCGGCGATGCCGCAGAGCCCGTTGTCGACGACAAGATTGCCGGTGACCAGATGCCGGCCGCCCTTGCGCAGCAGTTTCTGATCCTCCGGGAGCGTGCGCGGAATCAGGTCCGTCCGCCAATATTCGCTGCCGACGTCGAGCCCGACCGTCTTGGCGCGGCGAATCACGTTGTCGCGGATGACCCAGTCGTGGCCGCTGCGGGTCGAAACCATGCCGAGCTGCGGAAACGGCGCCTGGTTCGCGCAGTGTTCAAACACGAACCCCTCAAGGTTGATATAGCCGAGGCCGCGCCGCGCCGGGGCGAACACCCGGTCGCGGACCGTCATTTCGAGCAGCGACTCCGCCGGGTCATAATCGGCCGGGAAATGGATCAGCAGCGATTTTCCGTCCGCCGTGATGATCCAGCTGCCCGGCACGCGCCGGACCTCCTTCTCCGTCTGCAGCTGGCGCAGTTCGGCGCCGTCGCAGAAGATCTGCCCGAGCGAATAAGGCAGCAGCGCGCCGTCGGCCGGCCGGGGAGCCTCCTGCTTATCCCGGCCGCCCGCATTGAGCCTGCGCCGGAAGGGATTCGGGAATTCACCGAAAAAGGCATCCTCCGGGACCGGCGTCGCAAACACGTTCTCCGCCCCCGCAACCGGCGTCAGCACCGGCTTCCACACCTCGCTGCCGCGGACGAAAACCGTGCCGGGCTCTTCGGCCCGGAAAGTGATCGGGCGGCCCGCCTCGCCGCCGCGTTCCGGCGCGACGTGCTCCCGGTAGACGCCGGGACGGACCAGGACCACATCGCCGGGAGCCGCTTTCGCCGCCGCCTCCCCGATCGTCCGGAAAACTCCGTCGCCGCCGTTCCGGTCCACAGTGAGCGTCGCCGCGGAAAGAGTGAGCCCGGCAAACAGGCACCCGGCCCCGAATACGGAAAACAGTCGTTTCATGCAATCCCCCCGTTTCTACTGATTCTGCTGATTCTGCTGAGCGAAAAGCCACTTCCAGTTGTCGGCGCAGCGGAAGGCGGGAGTCCACGCGTCGTGCCCGCAAAGCGGCAGCTCCTGATAGACCACGTTTTCGCCGCCCGCGTTCCAGATCGCCCGCACCATCTCGCGCGAGAGCCTGACCGGGACCACCGTATCGGCGGAGCCGTGCACGGCCAGCACAGGCAGCCCGGTCAGCTTCGCCGCCCGGGCCGGATCGCCGCCGCCGCAAACCGGCATGACGGCGGCAAACCGCTCCGGATTGCGCAGCGCCAGCTCCCACACGGCGAATCCGCCCATCGACAACCCGACCGCATACACGCGGTCCGGCTTGAACTCCTCCGTCTTGGCGTCGAGCAAAGCCTCCAGAGCGGTCAGCATCGAACCGCCTTCCGGCGGCTCCTTCCCGGCCCACCAGCGGTCGCGCGGACACTGCGGAAACAGCAGGACCGCCTTGATCCCGTTTTTCCGGCAGTAGCCGATCAGCTCGGCGCTGCCGTGCTTCAGCTGCGCGGCATTGTCGTCGCCGCGCTCCCCGGCGCCGTGCAGAAAAAGCACCAGCGCAAACGGCCCCGGCCGTTCCGCTCCGACGACGAACTGGCGGTACGGCAGCGGCCGGGCCGCCGCGCTCTCCGCCACATCGCTCCCCGGCATTCCGGCGCAGCCGGCCATCACGACGGCGAGAACCACAACCCAAACGGCGGCAGTGTACTTCATGAGCAGATCCTTATTCCTGATTTCCACAGGCGGCAACCATTCCGCCTTCCGCCATACACTACATCCGGAAAAAGCCGTTGTCAAAGCCCGCACGCCGTTTTTCGCAAATTCCGCGCCCCTCCGAGGCGCGGGACAAAACCTTCCGTTTTCGAACAGTTCCCGGTTTGATTATCCGCAATTCGGCGCTATGTTATTGCGGTAAATCGCATCAGGAAAGGAATTCATCATGAAAGCCGTCGTTTCGGTCATCGGGCGGGACTCCGTCGGAATCATCGCCAAGGTCAGTGCGGGCTGCGCGGAGTGCGGCGCGAACATTCTCGACATCTCCCAGACCGTCCTCAACCAATATTTCACCATGATCATGATCGTCGACATCCGCGAGCTGGCCATGCCGTTCAACGATTTCGTCGACCGCATGAGCGCGCTCGGCAAAAAGGACGGTCTCGACATCCACGTCATGCACGAGGACATCTTCAACTCCATGCACAGGATCTGATCATGTTCGAAGCCAAAGACATCATCGAAACCATCAGCATGATCCGCGAGGAGTGTCTCGACATCCGCACGATCACCATGGGCATCTCGCTCTACGACTGCCAGTGCGACAACGCGGACCGTCTCGCGACGCGCATCTACGACCGCATCATGAGCCGCGCCCGCGATCTGGTCAAAACCGGGGAGGAGATCGAAAAGAAATACGGCATTCCGATCATCAACAAGCGCGTGTCGGTCACCCCGATCGCCCTGATGGCCGGCGGACTCGACGTCGACGGCGCGGTCAAGCTGGCCCGGACGCTCGACCGCGCCGCGCACGAGCTCGGAATCAACTTCATCGGCGGCTACAGCGCGCTGGTCCAGAAGGGATTCACGAACGGGAGCCGCACGCTCATTTCTTCAATCCCGCAGGCGCTCGCCGAGACGGAACGCGTCTGCTCCTCGGTCAACGTCGCCAGCACGAAGGCCGGCATCAACATGGATGCGGTCGCCGAAATGGGGCGCGTGATCCGCGAAACCGCGGAGCGGACCCGGGAGCGGCAGTCCATCGGCTGCGCGAAGCTCGTGGTCTTCGCCAACGTCCCCGAGGACAATCCGTTCATGGCCGGAGCCTTCCACGGAATCGGAGAGCCGGAGACCGTCATCAACGTCGGCGTCTCCGGTCCCGGGGTGGTCGCCTCCGCGATCCGCCGCAAAGGCGCCTGCGACCTGACCGAAGTGGCGGAGACAATCAAGCGCACCGCCTTCAAAATCACCCGCGTCGGCCAGCTGGTCGCCCGCGAAGCCTCGGAACGGCTCGGCGTCCCGTTCGGAATCGTCGATCTCTCGCTGGCCCCGACGCCCGCCGTCGGCGACTCGGTCGCCTACATCCTCGAGTCGATGGGACTCGAGAAATGCGGCTGCCACGGCACAACCGCTGCGCTGGCCATGCTGAACGACGCCGTCAAAAAGGGCGGCGTGATGGCCTCGTCGCACGTCGGCGGGCTCTCCGGCGCGTTCATTCCCGTCTCCGAAGACGCCGGCATGATCGAAGCGGCCCGCTGCGGAGCGCTCAGCCTCGAAAAGCTCGAAGCGATGACGGCGGTCTGCTCGGTCGGGCTCGACATGATCGCGATCCCGGGCGATACCCCGGCGGAGGTGATCTCCGGAATCATCGCGGACGAGATGGCCATCGGCGTGGTGAACTCGAAAACCACGGCGGTCCGCCTGATCCCCGCCATCGGCTGCAAGGTCGGGGACGCCATCTCCTTCGGCGGCCTGCTCGGCGAAGCTCCGGTCATCCCGGTGAACACCTGCTCTCCGGCCGGATTCATCGGCCGGGGCGGCCGCATCCCGGCCCCGATCCAGAGCCTGAAAAACTGAACCGGCGAAACGGCCGGCTCCGGGTGCAGCGCAGACGCGCGGCCCGGAGCAGCCTGTGCGGAACGGGGTTATAAACGGACCCGGTTGAACGTTCAGCGCACCTTCCGTTCCCGCGTCTCACCATTTGCATCCGGGCTCCGGAATCTCTCGCAGGAGGGAGGAAGCGCCTCCTCCCCGTCCGGCGAACCGCCGCCGAAAGCCGCCAGTCCGCATACAGGAAGGCCAGCCGGAGCAGCACCGGCAGCAGCAGAATTGGACAGAGGCAAATTCCGGTCCGGTGCCCCTCAGCCAGACGGCAGTCCATGATTTTGTTTCAACGTCCTGATATTCGCTCACTTCTCTCCCCCGTCATGCGCCGGTTCCAGACCGGGATATGGCCATCCTTGTCGGAACGGGTGTCGCCGACTTCCGCCACCTCCGGATCGCCGCCGCCGTAAACCCGGTATCCTTCGAAGGTTTCGACCGCTTCGCTCTCCATGTTCCAATACGGCAATACGCCCCGCTCGAACTGGAGCGGTTCGCCCGTGAACGGGCTCTTCGGGACTTCCGGCAGGAACTCCGGCACCAGCGCCGAAAGCCCCTCCGGCAGTTTCCCGTACTTCCGAAGATACAGCTCGACCGCCAGTCCGGCGCGGATCGTCCGCATGAAGGCACATGACCGCCCCATATGCCAGATGATCAGAAACTCCGCATCCAACCGAAACGGTTCGAACGGATATGCAATCGTATCGTCGTGCCCCCGTGACATCTCCACCAGTTCCGCGCGGATGTCCTCCAGGCACTCGGCCCGGCAAAGCTGCCGCAGACGTATATTGCGGTCGATAAATTCCCGGGCCTCCGAATAGACATGCGGCAGATAAAGCGGCTTCAAAACCGAAATCAGCCACTCCGGGGTATCCGAACCAAATCCGAGAAGAACACAGGTGCGGGGCCAGTTCAAGGCATAGTCGGCAATCATGGACTGTTCGCTCTCCAAAGCCAGGGAGAAGCGCTCCCGCCATTTCGCCTCCTGAGGCGGCATGGAGTCCGCCCAGCGCTGCAGCGTCGCCGAATCGAACTTCCCGATCGTTCCCTCCCGAGCGGCATCCATCAAACCACTTCGATGAATCTGCGCCATGGCACAACTTACGGCCCAAGAAGTAAAGAAAGGTTCACGCGAAATGCGCTCCCACAGCACGGAACCCGTATCGAAAACCCGGATGGCCGCGGTAATATCACCCGTCCCCGCCAGATACCGGAAATGCTGACTGCGAAACAGCATATAGTTCTGTATGAAGCACTCATACGGCGAATCGATTTCCATGATTTTCCCGCTGACGACCCGGTACGCATATCCGGCCTCCGGATGCTGTTCCTGAATGCGGTCCGCCTGTTCGATATCGGAACGGTGAGCGGCCAGAAAACGGGCCAGCTCTTCCGGCTCCAAATCCTGAAACCACTGCTGCGTCTCTTCCGGAGCCGCTTCGACGATTCGCCGGACCGAGCCCATCAGAAGGTCGAATGCGGCGGAATCGGGCGATCCCACCCGCTTCTGCAGCCCCGGAGCGGAACACGCAATCCCCTGCAGTTCCTGCCTCCGCACCGCCGCCTCGAGCTGAAGTCGAGAGTAAAAAACAAACCCGGCCCAGAGCAAAATCAGAAACAGCGGAAGCAGAATGCACCCGGCCCAGACCGGATGCCCGGGCAAAAAACGTTTTATCTGAAAAAATCTCATGATTCGTCCGCTCTCCCGCAGGAGAGAAGATACACCGGCAAGGCGGTTTTGCCAATACGTGCGAATCGAATTGATGCTTGTTTCGGTTGAAAACTTAAAAAAAATACGGCGGAGGAGGCGTTTCCACCCCGCCCCGCCGCTTCGGGCTGCATGCGGAAATGATTCCGCAACACGCTTCACTTGTCGGAAAAATAACCGTCCAGCCACCGGTTGGCGGCGACGACGCCCGATACGAAATCGCGGTACGGCCTGCCCTCGTTGTCCACCAGGCCCCACCCCTGCCCTTCGCTGTCCGCCAGATTCTGATAGGCGAAATGGACCATGCCGGCCACGAACGGGAAGCTCTCGACGACCTGTTTCACGACCTTGCCGTGGCCGATTCCGCGCTCGTGCTGCGTGGTCAGCTGCGCCGACGGCGACGCCATGCGCACATCCAGCGCCTGAACACCCCACTCGGTCAGCAGGACCGGCTTGCCGGTCACCCGGTGCGCCTTTTCGATCTCGGCGATCTGGCGGTCGACGTATTTCGCATCCTTCCAGACCCACATCGGGTAGGAGTTCCACGCGATCACATCGTAATCCTTCCAGACCGCCAGCATCTCCTCGGTCGACGCCCCCATGAAGCGGTTGCTGCCGATGATCTTGTCCGGCATGAACTCGCGCATCGTCCTGAGCACGTAATCGGCATAGACGCCGACGGTGTACACGGCGAAGTCGTCGAAGTCCCGGCGCATGCGTCCCTTCTTTTCGTCGCGCTCGTCGCCGCCCTGCCGGCGGCCGATCTGCGCCATCGCCGCGGCCGCCGTCGGATCGGCCATGAACGGAACTTTGCCGAGCGGGTCGGGCTTCTTCACGAGAACATCCTCAAAGCTGTCGAGGTACTCCTTTTCCGCCTTGCCGAACCAGGCGAGGTTCAACATGCGCAGATCGTCCCGGTAACGCTCCCGCAGCCAGCGGACGAACTCCCGGCCGCACGCCTCCGAATAGACGAATCCGGAGGAGGAGCGCCCGGCGAGATTGCCTTCCAGATGGGCTTCGTTGTTCACGAAGAACCCGACGCAGGCCGGATCGCCGTTCCACCGTTTTCCGGCCTCCGCCGCCCGGCGGCGCAGCTTCCGCCGCCACTCTTCGCTGAAGGGATCGGGAACGCCCGGAAGCTTTTCCCCGTTCCGGTTCATCAGGCCGGGACCGCCGTCGTGACATCCGAGGTAGGTGAAGTAGACCATGCCCCGGCGGGCACCCGCCGCGAACGCCGTGTCGCTCGTGGCGGAGACCGCCAGCCCGTTGAAGCCGAGCCGCTGCACGAATCCCGACGCCTCGTCGGCCCACTCCTTCTCGGAGGAATAGGCGCGGCGCGCCCAGTCGGAATAGCCGTAATTCTCATAAATGCGGCCTATCACCTGGGTCCCGTTGAAGAAGAACGGCTTGCCCGACGGGCTCCGCAGATACCAGCGGCCGTTCACCTCGACGGTGCTCCACCTGCCCGCCTCGGGCGCGACCTGCAATCTGGCGGCGGCCGGACGAAAGGCGGGTCCGCCGGCGTAATCCGGCCGTTCGGCGGGCGGCCGCCATGCCCCGGGCATCCGGACCGGATAGATGTCCAGTCCCCGAAGCCGGAGCTGTTCCCCGATGGGGCGGACCGCCGCCTTGCCGGAGGCTCCGCTCCACGCCGCATCCGAGACGATCACCCGGCGGAGATCCTGTTCCTCCCATCCCAGCGCAACCATGCCGCGCGCCGTTCCCGGCGCGATCTCGAACTCAATGCGGTTTTCGCCTTCCCGCAGCACGCCGTCGAGCGGCCACTCGGCCGCGACGGGCCATCGGGGATTCATCGCCCAGCCGTTGTGGTTGCCGAGGACGCCTCGGCCGATCTCCCGGCCGTTGACGCGCAAAGTGAAGGCCGGTTCGGCCAGCGCCATGATCCACGCCTTTTCCGGCGTGCCGTTCACCGTGAACGTGCGGCGATACGATCCCGGTTCCACCAGCCACTGCGGCCGGACGAGCGGCGTGAACGGTGTCGCCTCTCGGGTCAGCCGCACCTCGGCGATTTCCACGGCAAGCGGAGACCCCTTGTCGCCGAGGAAGCCGATCTCGAACGACGACGCGGTCGCCGCCGCGCCGCCGCGCCAGGTGTCGCCGCCCATAAGTTCGGCAAGCGAAATTTTTTCACGCTGCCAGCGTCCGGTGACCGGAGGCAGCCGGAGCGTCCGCCTCCTGCCGTCCCACTCCCTGACGGTCATGCCGGGATTCACCGACCGCACGGACGACCCTGCGGGCAGAAAATAGGCGAACTCCAGCCAGGTGTCCGCCAGCGGCGCCTCGACCCGGAAGGTCAGCGCCAGCGCATTGGCTTCCGTTTCGAACCGGAACACCTGTTCCGGATTCCCCATCGGCGGCGAAGACGCGGCGGGCTTCGCCCTTTCTCGCGTCACCCGGCCGGGAGCCCAGACTCCGGCGAAGGCGGGCAGCTCCTCCCCCGCGTTCCAGACGCCGAGCACCTCCGGAGCGAGAGCGGCCGAATAGATGTTATCCGCATCGGCCGCCGCCGCGCCGCCCGATGCCGGCGGCGCGCTCACTCCGGCCGCAAGACGGCCGATCTCCAGCACGATCGGCCCGCCGGAGGCAAGAACGCCGAGCTCAAGCGAATCGGCATGCTCTCCCCCGGCCCGCCGCGCGGCCGCCGAATAAGCGCCGTCGAGCGGCCAGCGGACGGTCGTCCACATCCCTTTCACCGGCGTCACGTCGGCGGCGATCAGTTTGCCTTTGCGCTCCCCTTCGCGCACCCGCACTCCGGGCCGCAGCTTGACGACTTTGGAATCCTCCGGCAGCCAGTAGGTGAATTCGAACCAGCCGTTTTCGAGCTTCAGGCCGGTCTCCGCCAGCTTCACCGAGCAGGCCAGCGCCTTGTCGGTCTCTTTCGAGTCGAAGCGCCAGACCCTGCCGATTCCCTCCGCCGCTGCCGCGGGCTCCTTCACCTTCAGCAGCGCCCCGCCCGACGGAGTCCAGGCGACCTTCGCCGGAGGCGTGTCCGTCCCCGGCCGCCACTCGCGCACCACGCCGGACTCCGCCGCTGCCGCGTTCCAACCGCCCCAGCAGAGCACTCCCGCCAGGGCGCCGTACAACCACACCTTCATATGCTTCGGACCTCTCCGCTCAACGGTCATTCATTTTCGGGCTGTCCGGCCACTGGAACACATACTTGTGCGACAGCGTGCCCCAGCTCTGACCCGACCGGATCGTTCCGGTATGGCCGTCCATGAAAAGCGTGTTCGCCAGCCCGTTGTGGCGGTAGATCTGCGGATAGCGCGCATTGGTAACGCCGGCCATCTCCGACCCGAGGTGAAAGATGTCTCTGCCGTCCATCACATAGGCGGTGACCGACGGGCGGCGCATCCGGGTCACCGGCAGCGGGTTGTACTGCTGTGAACCGCCGGTCCACGCCTGATTGTAGACACCTGCGGTCGTCGCGATGCAGGCATACGAAACCCAGGTCGGCTTATCGTTTATCCGATAATTCATTTTATCGCTGCGCGTGTCTCCGAGATTTTCGGTGAAACTGCCGCCGCCTTTGGTCTCACTGTTGTACCCTTCGACCGGAGTGGCGCCGGGACAGGAGAAAATTTTCGCGCCGGCCCCATACAGGTGTGCGAGGCGCATGTACCAGTGCGTCACCGGTTTGCCGTTCGCCGACATGACGTACTGTCCGATCGGCCAGTAATCCTTGTGGTCGGAGGAGTAAAACTGGCTCGACGCCCCGATCTGCTTCAAATTCGCAAGACAGTTCGCACTTTTGGCCCGCGCCCGCGCCTGGTTCAGCGCCGGCAGCAGCATCGAAGCGAGGATCGCGATGATTGCGATCACAACCAGGAGCTCGATCAGAGTAAACGACTTTCTCATATCCGTTTTCCTTTCTTATTGGAGTCGGCACCAGCCGAAAAGTTCCGTATCCTTGCCGCCTTCGATTCCGCCGAAATGCTCCATGAGCCGGAGCCGCTTGCCGGAGTCGTTGTCGTTCACGAGAAGCGCCATCCGGAAAAGCTCGCCCGGCTGCGTCCCGATTTTCAGGAACGCGAGCGGAATCTCGAAGCGGTAATGCGTCACGCCCTCCTCCCGGGTGATCTCTAGCGGAATCGCGGCGGCTCCGATCTTCGCCGGGTCCGGCGAATGGTGGCACCAGGCGATCGGCCTGCCGTCCGGTCCGCCGGAGACGGTCAGCTCGGAGTGTTCCCCCCTCCGGTTCGCAAAGCCGAGCTGGATCGAATCATTGCGCCAGTTCATCGCGCCGCTCATCGGCACGGAGTGATCCTGATCGCGCACGTCGGCCTCGAACACGAGGCGGTCCGCCCGGCGACCGACCCGGATTTCCGCCGACAGGTCGTCTTTGCCGGCCCAGCGCGGCGTAGTCGGATCAAACACCAGTTCGGTCAGTTTCGATTCGTCATCGAGCCGGATCGGCCGCGCCGCATCGACCGCGCCGACCGGCTGCGCGATGAAAGCCCGCAGAACCAGGTCTCCCCGATAGAGCAGCCGTCCCTTCGCGGCCGCCAGCTCCAGCGAAACCGGCAGCCGCAGCACGCCCGGTTCCGCATCGGCGCCGACCGCCAGCTTCAGCGCAAGCTTTTTACGTTCGCCCGGCGCGGCGGAGCCCGAAAGCGTTTCGTCCCCCTGTCTGAGCGTAAATTTGACCGTCTCGCGGTACGGATTGCGGAACTCGAGTTCGAGCGGACGCGTCTCTCCCGGCAGCCGGACCGCGTTCTCCGCCGTTTTCACCAGTTCGCCGACCGCCGAGACGGCCCCCTTCTTCGCCCGCAGATAGAACGGCAGCGGTTTCGTATTCACAAAGACGATGCCGTTTACCGGAGCGAGCACCTCGACGTTGCCGAAGATGTCGATGAGCCGGACCGGAACCTCGCTCCTGAGACAGAAACTGAACTCCGCCTTCTCCTGTTTCGGCCATGCGGCGTACACCTCTTCCTCTCCGGTCGTAAAGCGGTAGCTTTCGAGCCGCGAATCGAGCTCCGGAGCCGCCGCCGGAACCGTGTTCGCCAGCTGCCGGATCAGCTCATTGTAAGCGACGAACGACGGCTTCGGCTGGTTGTCGACGGTCACGAGGCCGAAAGAGTCGTCGGCATTGATGTATTTGTCCCAGTAGTCCTGCAGCATGAACCAGACGTAGAACTCCATGCCGACGGAGCGGGAGTACGCGAGCTTCTGAACCAGGATGCGGGCCTGGTTGTAAAACAGCTCCGGCTGGTTCTGGTACGAGCGGTAGCCGGTCTCGGTGTTCGCGAACGGTTTCTTCAGCTTCTTCTCCGCAAGCATGTCCCGCAGCCGCTGTGTGAAGCGTTTGTAGTCGCGCGTGCCGTCATGGGCGTGGTAGAGCGCAATGTCGTAAAAGTCGGAATTGACCTGGTACGCCTGCTCCAGAAATCCCGGCGCCGCATTCGGGTGCGGCCCGATCACGTTGCCGCCGGTCCCGATCCTGACCGACGGGTTGATCTGTTTGAAGATCGGGTAGAGCTGCCGCATCGACTCCATATACTCCGGCACATTGATGCCGCGGCTCAGGTTCGGCTCGTTGAACCACTCGAAGTATTTGACGGCCGGGATGCTCTTCGTGAACTCCGCGACATGACGGATGTGCTCGCGGAACAGTTCCGGATTCCGGCCCGACGGCCAGAGCGCCCCCGCCAGCTTCGGATCTTTCCCCTTCGTCCAGTTCGGAATGCCGCCCGCGTAATCGAGGCAGATGTCGAGCCCCGCATCGACATGCGGCTGCCAGAGCCGCCGGTAGCCGTCGAAGCCGATGGATTCACCGCGCGCGCCTTCGACACCGTGCCCGAGCAGGCCGCCGCGGATCATATCGACGCCGAGCAGTTTCATCCACTCCGCATGGAGCTTCGCCTCGTACGGAGCGGTGTTGACCTCCTGGTCCTCGACGCCGAACCACATCGGGATTTTGTTGAACCTGCCGTTGTTCGGCGTAAAAACGCCGAGCCAGCCGCGAACCGTATGCGAAACGTGCCCGTTCGAGGCGGTCACTTCGACGCAGTAGCCGCCGAACCGGCGGAACGGGTCGAGCCGGAACGAGACGCGCCCGAAACCGCCCGCGCCGACCGAAGCTTTCGCGCGGCGGCTCTGCACGAGCTTCCGTTCCGGATCGTACACCTTGAGCTCAAGCGAAGCGTCGATCCGTTCGTTCCGGGCGTTCCGGAGCCGGTAGCTCAGCAACACGGGCTCCCCGGCCGGACGGTTGAGCGCCGTGTAATCCGGGCGGACCTCAAGCTGCTTGGCCGGATTCGACATATCCGCAATGTAAAAGAAATCGTCGAGCAGAATCCGGCTCTTCGCGGGTTTGTCGTTGCGGTAGAAAATCGTGCGCAGCGCGATCGGGAACCCGATCTTCTCATAGCCCGGCAGCGTTTCCGCATTCAGGTCGAGCCGGTAATCCTTCCAGCCGCGCCCTTCGATCCGGACGGGAACGGTCGTGAACGTGCGGTCGAAACGGTCGACGAACGCAAAGCGGACCTCGCCCGCATTCCCCTCCGGGTCCGCAGAAAAGAGCAGCGCAGCCGGCACGGCCGGCATCTTGAAGATGCTGTTCTTGCCGAACCGGGCCTCCCCGCGCGGCGCGACCGTGTCGAAATGCATCGCGCCTGCCCAGCCGTCCTCACGGCGCGGGTCCGGAACCGAACCGAAGCTGAAACTGAACGGATGCGCCGCCCCCGGACGCGCGCCCGGGCCATAGCCGCCGAGCCAGCTTGAGATGTCGGCGAAATCGTCGAGCGGTATTCTGCCGAGGTTCTTTTCGTCGATCACCGGGCGTTCCACCGCATAGAACGGGGTCATGTCCGCCAGTTCGGACCACGGCTTCCTGTCGGCCGGGCCGATCTTCTCGGCCATCTTCCAGCCGGACGCGTCGAATTCCGGCAGCGTCCACCCCTCCGGCGCTTCGGCGGAGGAACGGATGTTCCCGTTGCTGGCCAGCGGGATGACCGTGCCGTCCTTCAGCAGAATCTCCCCGCGGAACAGCACGCCGGCCGGCGGCAGGCCGTTGTAGACTTCGAACGAAATCACATTCTTCCCGGCCTTCAGCAGCGGCGCGAGGTTGTGCCGTTTCGCGTGCCAGCTCTGGAATTTCTGAAGCTGCGTACCGTTCACCCGGATGATGCCGCGGTCGTCGCAGGCGAAAAAGACCGGGGCGCTCTGCACTTCTCCGGGAAGCTCCAGCTCGACCCGGAAAAAGCGTGTGCTCCGGTCGAGCGGCTTCGCCTCGTGCCAGTACCAGAAGGAGGGCGGCGCCCCGGCCGCCGCGGCGGAGAGTGCGGCCAGGCACGACGCCGCCGCGAGCAGAAGATGCAGAATCGATCTTGACATGACAGAACCTTTCAGGGTTGATGATGCTTCGCTTACCGCTCCGGGAGCCGGTTCTCCCGGCCGGAGCGGACCGGCCGGACCGGTGCAAACGATTCGCGCAGGATGATCTCCTCCTGCACATACGCCTTCAGCACGGTCGGACCGTCGTTCAGATTCGCCAGGATGATCTCGGCCGCCTTCTGTCCGATTTTCGCCATCGGAATCGAAACCGACGCGAGCGGCGGCGTCAGGTATTCGAGAAAACGGCTGTCGTTCCAGCCGACCACCGACACCTGCTCCGGCACCCGGATTTTCCGGGCCGCCAGCACCCGCAGCAGACGGCAGGCGATCCGGTCGTCGGAGCCGAGAACAAGAGTGAAATCATATTCCCTCCCGGAAAAAACCTTGTCGACCGCTTCAAACGAAAGGTCTTCGGCGGTAATGACTTCACAATTCTTTTCGATCCCGGCCTCCTCGGCCGCGGCCCGAAAGCCCCTGACCCGCTCCGCCAGCCCGATGCAGTCGAAGCGGAAGGTCAGGAACGCGATCCGCCGATGCCCCTGCCGGATGCACTCGCCGGTCAGGTTGTAGGCGCTCTGAAAGTCGTGCCCCTTCACGAATGAAATCAGTTCATGGTCGGTCTCCTCGAGCGAAACCACCGGAATCCCGGCCTCGATGCTCTCGATGAAATGGCTCTCCTCGGCCGAAGCGGGCTGGACGATGATGCCGTCGATCTTGCGCTGCATCAGGTTCCGGAAGATCTTGCGCTCCTTCTCAAGATCGCCCTCCGTATTGCAGAGGATGACGTTGTACGACTCCCCGAGCCCGTTTTCGACCGCCCGGACGACGCCGAACCAGAAGTCGTTGTCGATGTTGTGCACGACGATCGCCACGTTGTTCGTGCGCCGCAGCCGGAAATTCCGCGCCTGTTCGTTCCGGGTGAAGCCGCGCCGCGCCGCAAATTCCGTGATCCGCAGCCGCGTCTTCTCCGCCACCCTCCGGTCCCCGTTCAGCGCCAGCGAAACCGTCGCAGGCGACACCTTCAGCTCTTCGGCTATATCGTATATGGTCATTTTCATTCCCTGTTTTAATCGATTTAATTTTATTTTAATCGATTTAAATATATTATACCAAAATCCGGTTGAAATGTCAATAGGCCGGTGGAAAAAAACGGCGATTTTATGCCCTCCGGCCGAAAAGCAGCGGTTTCCGGAGACCGGAACAGGGCTTTCCGGCACGGCGGCAGGGCCCTGACGGACCGGGACTCGGAAGCCGCGCCGGCGCCGCGTCCGGATGCATCGGCATTCCAATGCCGCCCGTTTCGCCGGGCGGCATTGATTTTAGCACTACTTATGCTATATTGTCTTCATATGAACACATTCGACAACATCGCGGCTCCGGCCACCGGAATCGGGGGGGCCGTTTCGATCATCCGCATCTCGGGCCCGGATGCGCTGGCCATCGGCCGCCGGGTCTGGCGCGGCAGGCGCGAGCTCGGGCCCGAAAGCAGGCGCGAACTGCTGCTCGGCCGGGTCGGCATCGACTCCGCCCTCGCCGTTTTCATGCCGGGCCCGGCCAGCTACACCGGCGACGACGTGGTCGAACTCCACTGCCACGGCGGCCAGTCGGCGGCCGACCAGGCGCTGCGGAGCGTCTTCGCGGCGGGCTGCCGTCTTGCGGAGCCGGGGGAATTCACCTTCCGCGCCTTCGTGAACGGCAAGCTCGACCTCGCTCAGGCCGAAGCGGTCAACGACGTGATTTCCGCCGGGAGCGACCTGGCGCTCAGAATTGCCGAAAAACAGCTCGACGGCGTCCTTTCCCGCCGGCTCGAAGCGGCCTACGACGAACTCAACGCGCTCCGGGCCGAATGCGAATCGCACCTCGACTTCCCGGATGAAGAGCTGGCGTGGGAGCCGGATGTTCCCGCACGGCTCGAAGCGCTCACCGCTCAACTCCGCGAACTCTACGACACACGCGACATCGGCGGCGCGTTGCGCGACGGCGTCTCCGTCGTTCTCGCCGGGCGCCCGAATGCCGGCAAGTCGAGCCTGCTGAACCGGCTGCTCGGCTACGAGCGCGCCATCGTGACGCCGATTCCGGGAACCACCCGCGACACGGTCGAGGCGCAGACGGTCATCTGCAATCTGCCGGTGCGCATCACCGACACCGCGGGGCTGCGCGAAAGCGCCGACCCGATCGAGCAGATGGGCGTCGAACGCAGCCGCAAATCGATCGCGGCCGCGTCGGTCACCTTCTGGCTGCTCGATGCATCGGGCGGCGAACTCGAAGCCGAGCTTGCCGAAATGGAGAGGGCCGATGCGGTGAACCGCATCGCGGTCTGGAACAAAATCGATCTCGTGCCGGAACGCGCGCTGCCGGAGCTCCCCTGCCCCGCCGTGCGGATTTCCGCACGGACCGGAGCCGGACTCGACGAGCTGCGCGAAGCGTTCGCCGTCATGGTCGCGAAGTCGCCTCGTCCGGCCGTCCCCGAAGTCGCCGTCAACGCCCGCGCGGCCCGGCTTCTCGCCGAAGCGCTCGAGCTGCTGCCCGAAGCGACGGCGCGTTTCCGCGAGGAGGAGTACGAGCTCGCCGCCATCGGCATCCGCACGGCGATGAACCGGGTCGGAGAGATCACCGGCAAGACCGTCGAGCCGGACATCCTCGACAATATTTTCAGCCGCTTCTGCATAGGGAAATAATTTTTTCATGGAAAAGAAACCGCGCAATCTCCGGAAGATCATTCTGAAAAGCCTGCTCTGGGCCGTCTGCGGCCTCGCGCTGCTGCTGATCGCCGCGACCGCAGGCGGAATCATCTACTGGAACTGGTATCTGCCGGACTACATCAATGACCGGCTCCTCCCGCCGGTCCGCGAGCAGCTCGGCCTGGACGAAATGGAGCTCAGGATCCGCCGGATCGGCCTCTCCGGGCTCGATCTTGAGACCTTCACCCTGACCGGCGCGGACGGGCGGACGCTTGCGATCGATTCGATCCGGGCTGACTATACCCCGCACCTGCCCTTCCGCACGCCGCGCGCGCTCGATATCACGAACCTGACGCTGGCGGGCGGCGACATCCGGGCCTCCGTGAAAGACGGCAGACTCGCCATCTCCGGATTCGAGCTTGATCGTGTGCTCGAACGCGTGGCGGCCCTCAGTGCTCCCGCCCCCGCCCCGGACGACGAAGCGGCACGGGAGGCCGCGGTCGTGCTGGAAAAAATCACGCTCCGGGATATCCGCCTCCACCTCGACCTTGAGGGGCGGCTGATCGTCATCCCGGTCAAAGCCGTCGTCACCTCCGAGAACAATGAATGGAAAAACATCCGCGCCGACCTGACGCTGACGCCGCGCGGACAACGGATCGGCGCCCTCGTCGAATACGATTCCGTCGCTTCGACGGTCAAACTCACGGGCGGCGCGAAGCTGCAGCTCGAAGCGCTTTCCGACCTGACCGGCGTGAAGGCCGGCGGCAGCGCCGCGCTCCGCTACGACCTCTCGGCCGGCTTTGCGGGCGGCGACCTGAACGCGGTCGGCACGTTCGATGCGACGCTTGAACTCGGGGACCGAAGCGGGCTGCCGGTCGTGTTCCGCCGCCCGGTCGAACTGCACCAGAACCTGAACCTGCGGTACCGGACGGCCGCCCGGGAACTGCACGCCATTCTCGACGGCGAAATGGCGCCGACCGCGATCGCATTCGACCAGGAGGCGATCCGGGCCGAAACCGGGGAAAAGGTCCGCTGGAAATTCGTCCTGTCGAGCACTCCCGCCGACGGGCTCCGTTTTGCGGAGGCCGGCCTCTCGACCGGCCGCGTCCGCTTCGACGCCCACGGCTTCACATTGAATGCGCCGCAGCTCCGCTTCGAACGGCTGAACGACCATTACACGATCACCGGCTCCGGCATGACGGTCTCGAATCCGGAGCTGAAGCTCGAGGCGGCGGGAATCAACCTGCTGATTCCGCTGCTGCCGACTGAGCAGCTGCCCGCCACGCTGAATGCCGGGTCGATCCGCATGGACAAACGCGAGCTCGGCGCTCTGCGCAGCAGCTTCCACATCAAGGGCAGCGGCATGCGGATGAAGGGCGATTTCGAGAACAAGCTCATTCCGGGCGCCCGGATCGACTTCCGGGGGGAAGTCATGCCGCGTCCCGGCCAGATGCCGGACATGCTGTTCGAGATGAACGTGCCGCCCTGGTCGCCGAAGTCGCCGGTCAAACTTGCCGAAATCAATCCGGCCTTCGGGGATGCAACTGCAAACGGCATCGTCTCGCTGGGCGGCGCGGCCCGGCTCGAGGCGGGGAAACTGACCACCGGCGTCCAGCTGCTGCTCGAGAACGGCAGTTTTCAATGGCCGGAATTGAAACTCGACGCCGAAAACATCCGGCTCGACCTGCGCTTCAACGACCTGCTCGGCATGAACACGCCGGGCGGCCAGAGTTTCCGGATCGGCCGCCTCCGCTGCGGCGACCTCGATTTCGGCAATGCGACCATTCTCTTCGATATCGCCTCGAAGGAACAGGCTAATATCGAACGCGCCAGCGTCGAATGGTGCGGCGGGACCGTCATGGTCCACTCGATCCGGCTGAATCCCTCCAACCTCGACCGGTTCGCGGTCAACACCGAGCTTTACTGTGAAAACCTGTCGCTGGCCGAACTCGTGAGCCAGCTCGGACTCAGCAACGCGAGCGGAGACGGCGCGCTTTTCGGGAAAATCCCGGTCCGCTTCAGCTCCCAGCGCGGCATTCTGATCGAATCGAGCTATCTGTACAGCCGTCCCGGCGGCAGCAATACGATCAAACTCGCCGATCCCGAAAAGATCGCGGGGGGCATGGCCGACGCGGCGCTGCGCCAGTCCCAGCTCGATTTTGCGCTTGAGGCGCTCCGCGACTTCACTTACAGCTGGGCGAAACTGAACTTCACGACGGAAAAGGAGAACCTCGTTCTCTCGCTCCAGTTCGACGGGCGGCCGAACCAGCCGCTGCCGTTCGCCTACGACGAAAATTCCGGCCAGCTCCGCCGCGACCCGGCCGGAAAAGCCGTGTTCGAAGGCATTCAGCTCAACATCAACACGCGGCTGCCGCTCAACCGGCTGCTGCAGCTCAACGATAAATTCAAGCAGTTCAAGAAAAACAAACCCGAAGAGAAACCCAAAGCGGCTCCCGCAGCCGCTCCAAAGGAGGCAAAGAAATGAAGTACGCGAAAACGATTCTCCCGGCTGCCGCCGTCACTGCGGCGATCCTGGCCGGCTGCACCCCGACCATCAAAACCGAAAATGAGGTGACCATCAAACCGATCCAGATCACGCTCGACGTGAATCTGAAAGTCGATCAGGAGCTGAATCAGGCGCTTTCGACCGACAAACCGAATGTGAAGGCCGACCCGAACAGCAGCGACGTGCGCGAACGCCGCCGTTCGCGCCGCGACCAGATCAAGGCGTGGAAGAGCGCGCAGCTGATCGGCGAAAACAACAAGGGGCTCCTCGAAGCGCGCACGGCCGACGGCAGCCTCAGCGACTCGGTCAAAAAGGTGGTTGACGCCGAGAACGCCGACCGCCGGCTCGTCTTCCAGGCCATCGCCGGCAAGCAGAACATCCCGGTCGAGTCGGTCGCGCAGCGCATGGGAGCCCGCATGGCCGAACGTTCCGCCGAAGGGACCTGGGTCCAGGACGGCGCCGGAAAATGGACGGTCAAAGCCGGGAAATGAAACGGCGATGAGCCGCTTCGAGTGCGATCTGTATCCGGAACAGCGCTTCCGCTGTCTCTGCTGCAGCTTCGGCTGCTGCGACCGTTTTGAAATTCCGGTGAGCCCGGAGGAGGCGCGCGCCATCGACGCGCTCCATATCCCCGGCGCGCCGTCTTTCGACGACTGCTTCCGGCCCGGCATCATGAATGCCGGGCTGGTAATCGCCAAGGATGCACAGCACCACTGCGTCTTCGCCGACGGGCGGCTCTGCGCGATCCACAAGCATCACGGCTTCGCGGCCAAACCGCTGGCGTGCCGGATTTTTCCGCTCAATATCCAGTCGTGGGCGGACGGGCGCGTATCGGCCGAGCTGCGCTTCATCTGTCCGTCAGCCGGTTCCGCCGACGGAAAACGCACCGGCGACATGCTCGATGAAATCGCGATCTATTCGCGGCAGCTCGCCGGACTCGGCGGCAGAAACGACTGCATCTACTCGCACGCGAACCCGGCCCCCCTCGCCGCGGTCCGCAGCGTTCATGGCGCCTTCCGCGCCCTGCTGCACGAAGAAGAGAAGCCGCTCGCCTTCCGGCTCTACGCCGCGGCGCGCATCCTCGACTTCCATGCCCGTCCCGACATGGCCGGGGCGGTCCGGACCGCCGGTGAAAGCTTCCGCAACGACCTGCGGGAGTTCGTCGGGAAAGCGGCGAAGGAACTCGAAAATGAGCTCGCCTCCGGGCGGTGCGATGCGCTGATCCGCGCCGAATTCCGCAACCTGATCTGCGCCTACCTGCGCGACGACGATCCGTTCGACCGCTCCGCCGCCAAACGGCTCCGCCGCGGCTGGCGCCATTTCCGCGCCTACTCCGGTTTCGGCCTCATGTCGGAGCTGAACGCCGAAGCGCCGAATTGTTCCATGCGCGGACTGCCGGAGGCGGCGCACGGACTCTCCTGCGAGCCGGCCGCGCTCGACCCCTTCCGCCAGTTTTTCTATGGGAAACTCGATTCGATGCATTTCTGCGGCAGCCGCATCCACAACTTCGACTACGAAACCGGGTTCGCCCATCTGCTGCTGTCGGTTCCCGTCGCCTTCACCCTCGCCTCGGCCTATGCGCTGGCGGCCGGAAAAGACGTCATCGGCCGCGAAGCCATGCAGCGCACCATCCGTCTGCTCGATCTGACCTTCGGCCGGTCGCCCTTCTTCCGCATGCGGGTCGCCCGCCGCTGGATCCGCCATCTCGCCCGGCCCGGCCGCTATGCCGGGCTGCTGAACACACTGCCGTCTCTGTCCTCTTAGAATATCGCGGAATCAGACCAGTTCAAAGCGGTAGGGAATCGAGTCAAGGAACATTTTCCCGTAGTGTTTTGAGATCACGCGGCGGTCGAGCACGACCACGATGCCGCGGTCGTTCCGGCTGCGGATCAGCCGCCCGACGCCCTGACGGAATTTCAGAACCGCTTCGGGCAGGCTGTAGGCGGCGAACGAGTTCTGCCCTTCACGCTCAAGCCGCTCCATGCGGGCCGCGATCAGCGGATGGCTCGGAACCGCGAACGGCAGCCGGGTCACGATCACGTTCGACAGCGACTCGCCCGGAACATCCACGCCGGTCCAGAAGCTGTCGGTGCCGAACAGCACGGAGTCGGTATCCTCCTTGAACTCGCGCAGCAGCCCGGAACGGGTCATATTCTCCCCCTGGACCAGCAGCTGCCACCCTTTGCCGCGGAAATATTCGCGCAGGTCGTCCGCCGTCCGGCGCAGCGAGGCATAGCTCGTGAACAGCACGAACGCCTTGCCCTGAGTCAACTCGACGAAGCGCGGCACTTCCCGCTCGAGCGCGGCCTGATAGCCGTCGTCCTTCGGGTCCGGCATGTCGCGCGGAATATAGACCCGCGCCTGGTCGGCGCCGAACGGGGAGTCGAGCAGCAGTGTCCTGCCGTTGCAGAAACCGGTGCGCCCGGTATAGTAGTCGAACGAATTCCGCACGGTCAGCGTCGCACTGCACAGAATGACCGGGAAATCCTGATGGAACAACAGCTCCGAAAGCAGCTCCGGAACATTCAGCGGCGTAGCGTGCAGACTGACGCTGCCGCGCTCGCTTTCGGCATAGTAGACCGCATCCGGCACAAGCTTGCGGGTGAACTGGTCGATGCCGACGATGAATTCGCGGCAGCGGGTCAGCTGCGCTTCGACCTCGGTCCGGAAGCTTGCGTCCTCCTGCCCCTCGAGAAACTGCGCGAGACTCCGGTAGAGCTGCTCGAGCTTCGCGCTGAGGCGGTTCGGAAAGCGGGACGGGTCCTGAATCTCCAGCGCGCTCTCGTTATGCTCGCGCAGCACGTTTTCGAACGGAGTGAAGAACCCGTACGCCTCGTCCCGGCTGTCGGCCACCGCGCCGCGGAGAGCCGGGTCGGCTCCCTTCCGCATCAGCAGCCCGCGCGCGTTCTCCTGATTGTAGAGCCGGTTCAGCGTCGCAACGATGCCGAACCGCGACAGGTGGAGCCCGAGATGGTCGGCCGCGTTATCCTCGAGCGTATGCGCCTCGTCGAGCAGCACGACGCCGTAATTCGGCAGCAGCGCGCCGGCCGCCCCGCTGGCCGCCCGCATGGCGAGGTCGGTGAAGAAAAGCGCGTGGTTCGCCACCACAATGTCGGCCGTCTCCCACGACTGCCGCGCCCGGTAGTAGAAGCAGTTGCGGTAGAATTCGCATTTCGGCCCGAGGCAACTGGCGCCGTCGCAGCAGGCGAGCGACCAGGTCTCGGGCTCAAGCCGGAAATCGATCGAATCGCGTTCGCCGTCGGTGGTGTACTCCATCCACCGCCCGAGGCGGCCGATGTCGAGCGCAAGCGCCGGAGCGGGCAGCAGCGCGTCGCGCTGTTCGCCGGAGAGCAGCGCGAACCGGCGGCGGCACAGATAGTTGTGCCGTCCCTTGGCGAGCGCGGCCTTGAATTCGATGCCGGTCAGCTTCCTGAGCAGCGGGATGTCCTTGTCGATCAGCTGTTCCTGCAGATTGATCGTCTCGGTCGAAACCAGCGCCGGCCGCGCCGCGAGGCGGGAACGGTAGATGAGCGGAATCAGATAAGCGAAGCTCTTGCCGACCCCGGTCGGCGCCTCGATGCAGAGGTTGTCGCCGCAGCGCAGTGCGTCGGCGATCGCCCCGGCCATCTCAAGCTGCTGCGGCCTGAATTCATACGGGCGGCCGCCGTATTCGGCTGCGGCCTTGAGCGGGCCGCCGGGTGCGAAAAACGCCTCGCATTCGGAGCGGATGTCGATCTCCACCGGCGGCGGATCGAACTCGTACTCGACATTGAATTCGGACGGGTCGAAATGCGGAGCCGCCGCTTCCGGCACATCATCCGGCTCCTCCCCGGGCGGAAGGTTGAAATCGATCGGTTTGATCATCGCCGTCAGCGCCGCTCCAGATAGTCGTCGATCAGCGCCGGCAAATTCTGCAGATACTGGTCGGAAATATTGAACCGCTCGGCGATCTCGCTGGTGAGCCGGGCCGCGTGGGCGGCCTCGCCGCTGGCGAGATCGGCGGCGCTGCGGGTCATCTCAATCGAAATTTTCGGAATCCGGCAGATGAACTTCGCGCGCGGCTTCTCGGGCAGAAGGAGCCGTACATCCTCGGTGTTTTCGAGCGTGAACGCGAGCGTCAGCAGCTCTTCGGCATAACCGAGCTCCGTGTACAGATTGCCGAGGAAGCGGAACGCCTCGGCGATCTTGCGGACAAGCAGTGTGAATTCGAGTTCGCGCTCCGGCACAGGCAGATAGGCGATATAGTGAAACATTCCGCTTTTGAACACCTGCCACATGCGCGGCTCCTTCCGGGAGAGCGCCCGCAGCGAGGTATTCGTCACATACGCCTTCCTGAGTTCGTCCGAGTCGAGGAATTCCGGCGTCGGCAGCGACGGCAGCGCCGCATCCACCGCACGCCGCAGCGCGCTCAGGCTGAACGCCTCGGAGTGGAAGCTCGGCGGAGTCACCGTCAGATTCACGAGAAGCGACGGAACGCCGGCCGGCGGATTCTTCCGCCGCTTGAAGAAGACGGCGGCGTTTGCGACGGCGGCCTTGAACTCCTCGTCGCTCTCCGCCTCGGCCGACATGCGGTTTTCGTAGAGAATGCCGCGCAGCATGCGGCCGAGCTCTTCGCGCTGGTTCCGCAGCGCGCGCTGAATCAGCATCTGCATCTCGATCGCCCGGTAGGCAGGCCGGCTCGATGCATCCGGCGTGCGGATATAGAAAACGCCGGTCTGAAGCTCGCCTTCGATGCTGCTCGTGCAGACATGCGGCAGCGTCCGGAACGGGCGCACCATGAAGATCGCATACCGCCTGCCGTCGACGACCGGGCGCTCGATGGTGAATTCGATCGGCGGCTCGACGTAGCGGTTCACGAACTGGCCGACGGTGGTCGGGTCGAAGGAGTGGACCTCTTCGCGGGAGAGGCCCATGTAGACCGACGGGTGTCCGGAGGCGTCCTCCCCCACGCCGATGACGATGCAGCCGCCCTTCGTATTCGCCAGCGCGAGGCAGTGGCGCACGATCTTTCCCTTCGCCTGCCGGGTCATTTTCGTCCAGCAGAGCGCCGCCTTGTAGTCCAGCACGTCGGATTCGACGCCGCGGTGGACGAGTTCGGCGAAATCGTTCGAAAGTTTTCCGGGCAGCTTATCCATCGGAAGTCACCGGCTACTCCACATCTTCGAGGTAGATGAAATGCATGCAGTTCTCGCAGCTGGTCACGGCCCCCTTCTGCATGTTGGTCAGCGCCTGCCGGGTGACCCGGAGATGGCAGCTGCCGCAGATTTCGTTCTCGACCCGGACGAGCGGCGCGATGCCGTCCTTGCCGGCGAGCAGCCGGTTGTAGCGCGCGAGCGTCTCGCCGTCGACGCCGCGGATGTCCGCCGGACGTTCCTCCTTCAGCTGCGCGATCTCCTTCTTGAGATCGCCCGCGAAAGCGACGAGCTCGTCGAATTCAGCGCGGATCGCATTGACGGCGGCTTCGTTGTCCTGCCTGATCTTCCGATAGGCCTTCCTGGCCTCTTCGAACCGGTCCATCAGCTCGAGTTCGCGGCTCTCGAGGTCGCCGACCTTCTTCTCGTTCAGCGCGATCGTACCGAGCATGGCCTGATATTCGGTGTTTTTCTTGACCATGGCGGACTGCTGCTGAAGCCGTTTGTTTTCAGCGTTCAGCTTCTCGATTTCGGATTCGACCCCCTTGCGTTCAAGCTCGATCTTCTTCGCCGCGCTCGCGGCGGCATTGACTTCGGCCACGGCCGCGTCGCGCTTGTTCTTGAGCTCGGTCATCTCCTTCGGGAGCAGCGCGAGGCGCGCTTCGAGTTCCCGGATCTTCAGATCGACCCTCTGCAGTTTCAAAAGAGCTTCCGCCCATCTTGCCGCCATTGGCTGCCTCCTTCTGGTTAAAACAATGTCTGCTGTTCGCTGCCGCGAAGCGGGCTGAGCCCGAGCTTCTCCCACGCTTTCGGGGTCGCCACGCGCCCTTTCGGGGTGCGCACGAGAAAGCCGCGCTGGATCAGAAACGGCTCGTAGACCTCCTCGATCGAATCCTCCTCCTCGCCGACCGAAACCGCGATGTTCTTGAGCCCGACCGGGCCGCCGCGGAAGTTTGCGATGATGGTTTCGAGAATCCGCACGTCCATCTCGTCGAGCCCGTCGTTGTCGATCTGGAGCATGCCGAGCGCGTCGGCCGCGACCTGCCCGGTAATAACCGAGTCGGCCCGGATCTGGGCGTAGTCGCGGGCGCGGCGAAGCAGGTTGTTCGCAATGCGCGGGGTGCCGCGGCAGCGCCCGGCGATCTCCCGCGCCCCCAGGTCGTCGATCTCGATGTCGAGGATGCCGGCCGAACGCTTCAGAATCCGGGTCAGGCTGTCGACATCGTAGTAATCGAGCCGGATATTCAAACCGAAGCGCGACCGCAGCGGCGAGGAGATCATCCCCTGCCGGGTCGTGGCGCCGACCAGCGTGAAGCGCGGCACCGTGAGCCGGACCGAGCGGGCGCCCGCCCCCTGCTCAAGCATGATGTCGATGAAGAAATCCTCCATCGCGCTGTACAGATACTCCTCGACCGTCGTGTTGAGCCGGTGGATCTCGTCGATGAACAGGATGTCGCCGGGTTCGAGCGCGGTCAGGAGCCCGGCAAGGTCGCCCGGCTTTTCGATGGCGGGGCCGCTCGAACTCTTGAGGTTCGTGCCGCGCTCGTTCGCAATGATGTAGGCGAGCGTGGTCTTGCCGAGTCCCGGCGGTCCGCAGAGCAGGATATGGTCGAGCGCCTCGCCGCGCGCCTTGGCGGCGGCGACGAAGAGCTCGAGCTGGTCCTTGACCTTCTCCTGCCCCGGAAAATCCGCGAATTTCGGGGGGCGCAGACTGGTTTCCTTCGCGGGGTCGCGCTTGTTCAGGGTCGATGTGATGAATCGTTCCGTCATAATCTCATAAAATTGTATCGCCGCATGACTTGTTTTCCGGCGGAAGAGGTGTTAAATTTAATATCGTCACGTCATATAAAGAAGATAGCGCAACAACGGGAAAATTTCCAGTTCCTCAAAAGAAAAAGAAAGGAATTCGAGCAGATGTACGATCTCAAGAAGGCGCGCCTTGCCGCCAACACCGTCCGGATGCTTTCGGCGGAGGCCGTTCAGAAGGCAAAATCGGGCCACCCCGGCATGCCGCTCGGCTGTGCGGATTACGCCATGACCCTCTGGTACAAGTACATGCGCCATAATCCGAAAAATCCGGCCTGGATCGGCCGCGACCGCTTCGTGCTCTCGGCCGGCCACGGCTCGATGCTCGAATACTCGCTGTTGCATCTCTTCGAATACGGCCTTTCGATGGATGAACTCAAAAACTTCCGCCAGTGGGAGAGCAAAACGCCGGGACATCCCGAGTTCGGCCACACCGCCGGCGTTGACATCACGACCGGACCGCTCGGCACCGGGTTCGCCTCGGCGGTCGGCATGGCCGTCGCGAAGCGCCATTTCGCCGCGAAGACCGGGCTCGACAAGGCCGGGCTCGCCGACAACAAAATCTACGTCATCTCCGGCGACGGCTGCATGATGGAGGGCGTCGCGAGCGAAGCCGCCTCGCTCGCCGGGCACCTGAAGCTCGATGAGCTCGTCGTCTTCTACGACGACAACAGCATTACGATCGAAGGACAGACGAGCCTCGCTTTCAGCGAGAACGTCGCGGCCCGTTTCACGGCCTACGGCTGGCGGGTCATCACGCTCGCCAACGCGAACGACCCCGCGCTCTGCGACGCGGCGCTGGCCGAAGCGCAGAACACCGACGGCCGCCCGACCCTGATCATCGGCAAAACGCAGATCGGCTTCGGGGCCCCGAACAAGCAGGGCAAATCCAGCGCCCACGGCGAACCGCTCGGCGTCGAAGAGGTCGAAGCGCTCCGCAGGAACCTCGGCATGCCGGAAGGCGAATTCCAGGTGCTGCCGGAAGTGACCGAATTCCTGCACAGCCGCGTCGAAGAGCTCGTGGCAGAGGCCGCCGCATGGGACAAGAAGTTCCAGGCGTTCCTCGATGCCGACCAGAGCCGCGCGAAGCAGATCGACGCCTACCTGAACCGGACCGTTCCGGCCGATATCAGGGAGCAGCTGCTCGCGGCAGCCCCGGTCGACAAGCCGGTTGCGAGCCGCGCCTCTTCGGGCGTCGTGCTCCAGAAGGCGGCGGAGCTGGTTCCGGCCCTCTTCGGCGGCGCCGCGGACCTCGCGCCCTCGACCAAGACCGATATCAAGGGCGGCGGAGACTTCACGCCGGAGAATCCGGCCGGACGCAACCTCCACTTCGGCGTGCGCGAATTCGCGATGGGCTGCGCCGGCAACGGAATGGCGCTCTACGGAACGGCGATTCCGTACACCTCGACCTTCTTCGTATTCAGCGACTTCATGAAGCCGGCAATCCGCCTGGCGTCGCTCATGAAGCTGCATGAGATCTACGTGTTCACCCACGACAGCTTCTACGTCGGCGAGGACGGCCCGACCCACGAGCCGATCGAGCAGATCGCGATGCTGCGGACGATTCCGGGCCTCACGGTCATCCGGCCGGCCGAGGCGCACGAAGTCGCACAGGCGTGGGCGGTTGCGCTCGAAGCCGACGGCCCGGTCGCGCTGCTGCTGACCCGCCAGGACCTCCGCCCGTATGACGCCGAAACGGCGAAGAAGGTCGACGTCTCGAAGGGCGCTTATGTGATCGACGAGGACGAAGATTTCGACATCATCCTCGTGGCCACCGGGTCCGAGGTGAACCTCGCGCTCGATTCGGCCAAGCTGCTGCGTGAAAAAGGCGTCGGTGTCCGCGTCGTTTCGATGCCGAGCCAGGAGCTTTTCCGGAAGCAGGAGATCGACTATCAGGAGGAAGTCCTGCCGTCGTGGTGCATGTGCTGCGTCTCGATCGAAGCCGGCACGACCTTCGGCTGGGAACGCTTCATCGGCCGCGACGGTCTCGCGATCGGCCTCGACCACTTCGGCGCGTCGGCCCCGTACAAGGTGCTGGCCGAGAAATTCGGTTTCACGCCGGAAGGTGTGCTCGACCGGATCGGCGACCACTTCGTCTGCGCCGATGAGGACGACGACTGCGGATGCGGATGCGGTTGCGAAGAGGATGACTGCGGCTGCGGCTGCGGCTGCGAAAAGTAATTCCGCTGCAAAGCCTTCCGGGAGCCCTGCCTGCCCGGAAGGCTTTTTTTCCGTCAATGCGAAACTCCCGCATGGGAGGAGAGAGGAGAAACCGTGGCCGACGGAAAACTCTGTTACAACCCCGATATCTTCCGGGTCCGCAATCTCGACGAAGCGCGCCGGATCATTCTGACGAACGAAGGTCCCGCGGATACCGGTGAGTGCCGGTGGAAGGAGAGGCCGACACTTGCGGCCGGACTCTGCCGCGAACTCAATCTCAGGAAAAACCAGCTCCTGCTCGACCACGGCTGCGGCGTCGGGCGGCGTCGACATTTCGCCGGAGATGCGGGCGATGGCGCGCGACGATGTGGATATCCGGGAGCTGACCGCGCAGTTTTTCTCGCTTTCTTCAACTCCGACAGTTTCCGGCCGGAGCCGGAATCGCGCCGTACCAGGCATTCTGCCGGACTTACCTGAAAACCCGCGACCACTCACTTATAAAAAAACAATCAAAGGACGGTCATTATGAATACGGAGATGTTGTCGGTCTGGTCATCGATGTTCATGGAGCTTTCGCCGGAGGAGGCGGTCGAAACGTTTCTGCGCTGCGGACTCGCCGCGACGGAGCTCTCGTACGAACACGCCGCCGTGCTGCTCAAGCGGGGAAGCGCGGCCGGAGCCGGATCGGAATTCCGCAGCTATATCGATAACCGCGGCTTCTCAATTCCGCAGGCGCATCTCGACTTCGTGACCTGCGACCCGGCGGACCCCGATCCGGCGGCGCGGCGACATCATATCGACAGCCTGAAGGAGCAGATCGAGCTCTTTGCCGTGCTCGGAGTTCGCGCGATGGTGCTGCATTCAGGCGGCAGAAAGGCGCGGGCGGCGGGGTGGACGGCGGAGCAGACGCAGGCCGTCGCGCTGGAGAGTTTCCGGGAGCTCGGCGAACAGGCCGCAAAGTTCGGCGTCACGATCTGCCTCGAAAACATGTACGGCGAAAATTATGAACTCCAGCCGGCCTATTCGTCGGCCGACCTGCTCCGGATCATCGACCGGATCGGTTCGCCGCAGTTCGGCATCTGTCTCGATACCGGGCATCTCGCGCTCTCGAAGGCCGAACCGCACGACGTCTTCATCCGCAACTGCGGAAAAACGCTGAAGGCGCTGCATATCGCGGACAATTTCGGAGTGAAGGACGATCACAGGCTGCCGTATATCGGCAACTCGGTCGATTGGGTGAAAACCGCCGCGGCGCTCCGCGAAACCGGCTACGACGGTCTCATCAACTTCGAGATTCCGGGCGAGCGCGGCTGTCCCCGCCCGGTGCTGGAGGATAAAACCCGTTTCGCCCGCAAACTCGGCGAAACGATCTTCCTCGGGTAAGAACGGCGGACATTGCAGAAACGCGCCCCCTCCGCATCATCGCTTCCGGGCGCGCCGTCATTGCCGGCCGCCCGGCCGGGCAACGCCCGGCGGCGGCCGGAAGTTCCGTCATTTCTTCACGGTCCGCACGGTCAGTTTCACGTCGTCGAACCGGGCCGTCCCCGTCGCGTCTCCGAGGAAGAAGGAGAGCAGAATGTACTTGCCGTCCGCCGGAATCTCCGCGAGGTCCAGAACCAGCTTGCGTTCCGTCCAGTCCGCATCCGGCGCAAGATCGATGCCGTCCTTGTGCGCCAGGCGCTTATGGTCCCCGGTACGGATTTCAACCGTGCCGAACGCATGCCCCTTCAGGCCCTCGTTCTTCTGGCGGTACGAAAACTCGATCCGGCAGACCTCCCCCTCCTTCGGCGCCGGCAGCGCTTTGACATCGGCCGGAGCCAGGTAGACGGAGTACCACTTCGTCCTGCTTTTCGCCTCAAGCTTCAGTGCGCCGTCTTCGATTTTCGCCGAAAAATTCGGGTCGCTGTTCGCACTGATTCCCCACTTTTCCGGCGTTCCGTCCGCCTTGGCCTGCGCAAAATCGGCGTTGGCGACGGGGACGGTTCTGGCCGGCCCGGCGGCATTTGCCGCCGTCAGTGCCGTCGCCGCAACCAGTGAACTCATGAGTTTTTTCATTTTCGTCTCCTTATAGTTGACCCAGCGCGGGTTCGATACGGCGAACCGCAGGCGCGAACCGGGTTTGGCCCAGAGCGGCAGCTCGAAGCTCGTGAGCTTTTCAAGATCCAGCTTCCCGTTCATATCCTTCTTGCGGAAATTCGGATTCACCATCGACGAGAGCGGAACGATGAAAGTCTGTCCGCGCCGCAGCTCCTCCGTCTTGAAGGGCAGCGTAGCGAAGTAAGTCGCGCCGTCGGCTTCCACCAGGTTCAACCCGAGCGTTTCAAGCCCCTCCCCTTCCAGCAGCCGCAGTTCGAAGGCGAACGCATCCGGCACATATTCGGGAAAATCGCGCACATCGAGCGACATCGTCGGCGAAGCCCAGACGTGGCCGACGACCCGGTTTTCCGCTTCCTGAAAACGGTAGTCGAACCGGATGTCGCCATCTCCGGCGGAAATCTCCATTTCGGAGCCTTTGATGAGGTATTTACGCCAGTTTCCGGCCTTCTCCCACCCCGGAACCGGAGTCTCCGCGTCCCCCGGCAGAAGGCGGGTGCGAACCGGAGTGAAGTTCGCAACCAGCACGCTCTCTCCCTCTCCGCCGAAGTTTCCGCGAATGACGAGCCGCGACGGCGCCGCAGTGCCGGAGAGCCGGTCAAGCCTGAGCCTGAGCGGCAGCACTACGCGTGAATCCGCCGGGAGTTCGATTCCGGCCAGCTCGAATGAATCGGCTTCGCCGTTCGGGAACTCGACCGATATTTTCCCCGACAGCGGGGCATCGGAGAAGTTGCAGACCGCGAGCGGATAGTTTCTCTCCTCCCCGACCGGCAGCATAAACGTATCGGCGGCCGAATTCTTGATGCCGTCCGGCAGTTCGAGATTCAGCACAACCCGGGACGGCGCTTTCAGCGGCTCGGGAACCGGCATGGGGACGAACTCGATTCCGGCGGCCGTCCGGAACAGGTAAACCGGCATATCGGTCAGGACGATTTTCCCGCCGCCGATATCGACCGGGCGCCCGAAGGCGTCCCGGGCATACTGCGCCTGAGCCGTTTCGACCGCGACCGGCTTGCCGGAGTCGCTCCAGAGCAGCCGGACGCGGTGCGGAGTTCCGTCGAGGAGGATGGTCGCCTCGTAGCCGGTCACACCGGCCGGCAATTCTTCCAGCTGCCGGATTCCGCCGAAATTCTGGAAATAGTTTGCGAGCACAGCCAGCGTGACGAAACCGGGGCGCGGCGAGAGATCACGATGCCGCAGCAGTCCGAAGCTCATGCCGCTGACTTCCGTATGGTTGAAAAGGAAGAAGTAGAAAAGCCTGTCCGCCCCCTCCGCCAGCAGCGCCGCGCAGACCTTCGGGATATCGAGCGCCTGCTGCCGCGCCGCTTCAGGCGCGAATTCGCCGGTCTCCGGATCGGTCGGAAAGCTGCCCGTGGAGACTTCGGTCAGCCAGACCGGAAGTCCGTCCGCTGCCGCAGCAAGCTTCGCGGCCCGTGCCGCCGTATCCTCAAGACGCGAATGCGAGTGGAAGCAGAAAACATTCTGATAATCGTTGAACCGGTTTTCCGCCAGCGCGGCCGGATGCTCCGGCGTGCCGCTGCCCATGAAGGTGATGACGGCGGGATTCGCGCGGAGCGCGCCGAGCGCCGCCGCCTTCTGGACCGCCGCGATCTCGAACGAAAGCAGACTGCCGCCGATCCCCTCCGGCTCGTTCCAGCTTTCGAGCGCCGGCATATTTTTCCCGAAGCGCGCCGTGACCGCCTTCGCGTAATCGTGTATTTTCGTCAGGTCAAGCGGCGGCTTTTTGGCCCCGAGCGCGGAGAGCGCGGCGGGATAACGGTCCTGTTCCGGCGTGCCGTACAGACTCTGGACGATTTCGATGCCGTGCTCCGCATAAGCCGCCGTCAACTCGTCGACGAGCCGGTCGGAGTGTTTCGGGTCGAGATAATCGAACGCCTCCCACATGATCCGTTCGCGGACGCAGCCGAGATTCGCCTTGCGCAGAAGCCCGGCGACGTCACCCGGCGTGTAATCGAACTTCATGGAGCCGATCCGCCGCAGGTAAAACGGATAAAAAAGGGCAGCGTCAACCGCGATCGGCGAGGCCGGGTTCAGCGTTTCGACCGGGCGGATCAGGACCGCCGCGCCGTCGACCGCCGGCCGGCCGGCGCCGTCCCTGTATTCGATGCGGTAGAAGCCGGCCGGGAGTTTACCGAGCCTGAGCACGGAACCGCCGGCCGCCGGGTCGAAGGAACAGGCTTTCCCGTCGACGTCGGTCACACGGATATCCGTCGCTCCGGCGGGCAGCGCAAGTGCGACGGTCTCCCCTTCGACAAAGACGTTCCCCGGCGCGGCAGACAGAACCGCGGCGCCGAGACAGCAGAAGAGAGTGGCGCAAAGCTTCCGCATCAGTTCACATTCCAGTAAAGGACCCGGGTGCTTTCAGTCGGTTCGGTGCTGTAAATGAACGGCACCACGTCGAACGGATTGAGCGGATTTTTCGTCGCGTTGCCGACGGCCGCATGCCCGTCGAGATAGAGCAGATTCGCACGGCTCGAATGGCGCGAGGCCGGGCGTCCGTAATTCGCATTGCCCTTCGCCGAAGTGTCGAAGGCAGCGCGGAAGTACCCGTTCTCCTCCACGGCTCCGGTCGAACCGTTGTTCTGCCAGGCGTCGAGGAAGTGGAGCTTGCCCGACGCGTTTTTGATCATCGTCATGCGCCGCCCGGTATCGTTGTCCCCGTTGACGCCGACATTGACGGCATAATGGGCGAACCAGCCGTCCTTGTTCTGCCTGTAGGAGCTCTGCTGCATGGACGGGCAGTCGAATCCGGTGGTCGGCACATATTTCGTCTCGGTGTAAAGACGCCTCGGCATCGTCCAGCCTTCCGCATAGGTCAGCGGCAGGAAGTCGGCGTTGTCGCTCACATACTGGCCGACGCCGAGCCCGAGCTGGCGCAGGTTGCTGATGCAGTTGGCGGCCTTGCCGCGCTCGCGCGCCTGGTTCAGCGCCGGCAGCAGCATCGAAGCGAGGATCGCGATGATCGCGATGACGACCAGGAGCTCGATCAGGGTAAAGTTTTTTCTCATCATGAAATCCTTTCCGTTAATGGTCAGCGCATGAAGCGACCGGTTTCGTAACAGCTTTCAACCATCTTCGCGAGCGGCATTTCGGCCAGCCCGACACAGGCATCCGCCGCGCCGTAGTACACCTTGACCATACCGTCCGGCTCGACGAGCGCGTTGCAGGCGAAAACCACGTTTCCGGCACGGCCGCTCCGCTCGTACGGCGTCTCCGGGAAAAGCAGAGGGCGCGGCGAGCGCGCAATGACCTTCCACGGCTCCTTCGCGTCGAGGATCGCCGCATAGAGGCAGTAGATCGACCCGTCACAGCTGGCCGAAACGCCGTGATAGAGGATCAGCCACCCCTCGTCCACCCGGATCGGCGGAGCGCCGGCGCCGAGCTTGAGCTGATCCCAGCCGCCGGGCCGGGTGGTCATGACCGGGCGGCTCCCGCCCCAGTAGACGAGGTCCGGCGAAAAGCTCATCCACATGTCGCACGGCGACTGCTCGCCGCCGCCGAACGGCCGGTCGAGCCGGCAGTAGAGACCGTTGATCTTCTCCGGAAACAGCGCGCCGTTGCGGTTGTTGATCTCCGAACCGACCGAAATGAACTCGAACGATTCGAAGTCGCGTGTTTTCGCGAAGGCGATCCGGGTGCCGAGCGTGTTGTCGTGGCTGCCGTAGCAGATGAAATATTCGTCCCCGATCCGCGTGATGCGCGGATCATAAACGCCGTTCTCATTCCACCAGGACGGCGGGCGCGGCCAGTCCACCGGCTTCGGATCGAACCGGAAACGGTATCCGTCCCGGCTCCGCGCAATCCAGAAGATGATGCCGCCCTCGACATGAAAGACATCGACGAGCAGCAGATATTCGCCGTTGAATTTCACCGCACCGGGATTCAGGATGAAATAGCCGGTGTTCGCCGGCAGGTCGGCGGCGGTCAGAATCGGGTTTCCCTTGAAACGCTGCATGATCAAATTCGCACTCTTTTCTTCAGGTAAATGTTTCTCTTACTTAATAAACTGTTTCGTTATTTATATTATGTGCGATTTACCTTGAAAAGTCAAGATGAAAATGGACGAAAATGGAATTTTCTTTCAACCCGTCAACAGGTTCGCTTTACAGTCTCCCCGAAATTCACGGCATTTTCAAGCAGCTCGAAGACATGGTCGCACCGGCCGGCGGCGAGATCGAGAAGCGCCGCGACGCCGCGTCGCCCGATCTGCTCGGTGGGCTGGACGATGCCGGAGTAGTCACGCCCCGATTCAGCCTCGTCGCACTCCATGCGGAATCCGGCGACGGAAAGTGTCTCTGGGACCTCTATTTTCATTTCAGCCAGAAGCGGATAGAGCTTCACGCACTCATCCGTTCCGACGAACAGGGCGGTCGGCGGTTCCGGGCGCGCCAGCAGCCGCAGCAGGGCGTTCTTGACAGTCGCATTTTCGGCGTCCGGCAAATCGAGAACGAACTCGGAGCGCAGGTCGATGCCGTGCTTCCGGTGCATGTCGCGGAACGCCCGGAGCCGCTCGCGGTGGCTGTCGAGCAGCTGATTCAGCAAACCGACATACGCGATGCGGCGGTGTCCGAGACAGATCATATAGTCGATCAGCTCCGAAACGGCTTCATAATTCCGGGTCGCCACGTAATTGACCTCGCCGCCGGACGCGGCGTTGGCCAGCAGAATAAACGGAATGCCGGACTTCCGCAGCCGGAGGCAGAACGGGTCGTCCGCCGCCTTGTTGCAGATCAGGAGCCCCGCGAGCGAGTTGCTCGCATAATAGCAGTAAAGTTCTTCCGGCGAAAAAGTTGCGAGCCGGTCTCCGTCGATGAGGATCATATCTTTTCCCTCCTCGAAGCACTGCAGGCAAACGCCGTTCAGCAGCCGCCCCGTGAACGGAGAAGCGAGCGGCCGCCGGTTGTTGTGGAAGGTGATGACGCCGACGGCGCTCTCGGTCTGCTTGCGCTGCTGCGGAACATAATTGTGTTTCTTGATGATCTCGAGCACGCGCGCCGAGGTCTCCCGCGAAATGTTGCCGTGGTTGTTGACGATTTTCGACACGGTTGCAGTCGAAACTCCCGCTTCCCGCGCGATGGTGTAGATGGATGGCCGTTTCACTTGGAGTTTTCCTTATCACTGAGAAAAGTTTCCTTATTTTAAAGTAACTATAAATCCATTTTGTCGTTTTGCAAGAGACGAAAGAAATTTTACGGCATAAAAGCCGGAAACGTGCGCTTGAAGGAGCTGGAACCGGATTGTGCCGGCACGCCGGCGCTATTTGAAAAGGATGATGAGGACCGCCCCGGCGACGGTCAGGACGGTTCCCGCGATTTTCCTGCGCATCCCGCTTTCATGAAAGAGCTTCCAGCCGAGCCACAGGTTGACCACGGCGGAGAGCTGGAACAATGCCAGCGCCGGCCCGACCGGCAGCAGCAGAAAAGCGGTGTTCGTCGCGTACTGCATCGCTCCGAAACAGAGTGCCAGCAAAATCAGCATGGCGGCGTGCCCCCGGGGCCGCAGCAGAACGGCCGGAGAAACCGCTCCCCGCGGCAGCAGAAGCGTGCCGAGCAGACAGAAAACCGCCCCCGCCCAGCAGTTCGCCAGAAACGCCTGACCGGTACTTGACAGGAGGATGAGCTTCTTGAGAAAGACGGCTTCGAGCGCCGTGCAGAACAGCGCGGCGAACCGGTAGCGGATATCCGTCCGCAGCAGAATGCGGAACCGGAATTTTCCCTCATCCGCGCCGAGCACGAGATAACTGCCCCAGACGATGAGTCCGAGTCCGGCGGTGCCGCCCGCCGACGGGATTTCGGAAAGCAGCAGAATGCCGCCGGTCATGGCCACCACCGGCTTCCAGGCGTTGATCGGCCCGAGAACGGAGAGCTCGCCGCGTTCCAGCGCCTTGACCATGCACGCATTGCCGCAACTGCCGGCGATGCCGACCAGCGCGGCCCAGAACCAGAATTCCGGCGGCAGCGTCCCGAACGGGAACGCCGGCGCGAAAGGCAGCATCCCGAGACTCAGCAGCAGGTACATGACGAAATTGATCTCGAGCGCATTCGGAACCGCCGCGATCAGCCGTTTCTGAAACACGTTCAGGAACGAGTTCGCAAAAATGCGGATTCCGACGACAAGGGGAATCAGGATGCCGTGAAGCATGGCGGAGCCGGCGCTCCGCCGCTACTCGACCTTGACCGCCTGAAGCTGGGCCCTGACACAGAGCTCGGACGCCTTGAAGGCATGCTCCTGCGTCATCGCATTTTCGGTCCGATTCAGGCAGTCGAGCACCAGTTGTCCGAAAAACGGGAAACCGGTCTTGCCGCGGGCGTCAAATGTATGTTCCCCCTTCCCGTCGACCCAGAAGACATGGTCCCCGTCCCCCCCGCGGCCGACATCGAGATTCTTGCGCAGCTCGATATACCCACCGGTGCCGAGGATGAAGGTCCGGCCGTCCCCCCATGAACGCAGCCCGTCCGGCGTGAACCAGTCGACCCGGAAATAGCCGGTCGCGCCGTTGTTGCCGATCAGCGTCGCATCGCCGAAATCGTCGAGCTCGGGATACTCGGGGTGGTTGTAATTCGCAATCTTGCTCGCGGCGACCGTCGCATCGGTCGCGCCGGTGTAAAAGAGGAACTGCTCGATCTGGTGGCTGCCGATGTCGCAGAGGATGCCGCCGTAGCGGGCCCGCTCGAAAAACCAGGCCGGACGCGACGGGGCGTTCAGCCGGTGCGGTCCCATGCCGAGCACCTGGATCACCCGGCCGATCGCTCCCTGCCGGATCAGCTCCCCGGCATAGACGGCGCTTTCGGACTGGAGCCGCTCGCTGAAGCAGACCATATACTTGCGCCCGGTCTCCCGGACCGCCGCCCTGGCGGCATCGAGCTGTTCAAGCGAAATCAGCGGCGCCTTGTCGGTAAAATAGTCCTTCCCGGCCCGCATGGCGCGGATTCCAAGCGCGGCCCGGTCGCCCGGCACGCAGGCGCCGGCAATCAGCCGGACTTCAGGATCATCGAAAATCTGCGCCTCGCAGGCGGCCGCGGCGGCCTGCGGATAACATTTACAGTAAGCCGCAACCTTCGCCGGGTCGGGATCATAAACCCATTTCAGCGTCGCTCCCGCCTCCAGCAGTCCGTTGGTCATGCCGTAAATATGGCCGTGGTCGAGGCCGATCGCCGCAAAAGTGAATTCACCCGGCTTCACGACCGGATCGGGCCTGCCGACCGGCGCGTAATTCATACCGTCCCGCTTGTCCATTCGAAATTTCCTTCTTTCCCGGCCGGTTCATCCGGCCCGTTCTACCAGTTTCATTTTCATAGTATAGGCCGCGCCCGGCGAAAAAGCAAGAAAACCGGCATAAAAAAATCCGGCGGACACATGCCCCGCCGGACCCGCATCGCCCGTCGCACCGTCTTACGCTTTACGGCGGCGCCACCGGCCGGCCGCCACCGCCATGCCGCCGACGGCAAGAGCCGCAACGACTCCCGGCAGCGGCTGCCCCGACGGAGCCGGGGCGGACGGCGTCGCCGTGATCGAGCCGATCTGAACGAACTCATCGCCGCCGCTGCCGCCGTTCTTGTCGAAGGTCAGATAAAGCACACCGTCCTTCTCCAGAAAACTGAAATCGGAGACGATGCTCCCGTTCTTCCGTTTCAGGAAAAAACCGATGTTGTCCCCGGCGGCAAACGGACCGAGGTCGATGGTTCCACCATCCTGCTTACCGAAAAGCCGGTCGCCCGGTGTGTTTTTCGAAGGCTCGTCCCGGTACGTGTAATAACCGAGGCCGGCGCCGCCGGCGCTTTTGAAACTGACCTGCAAAGAGAGCGATTCGAGGTTCTCGAGAACCGAGATCGAACCGTTTTCGCCTCTTCCGCCGAAATTCAGCTCATACTGATGGGCGGCCCACACCGGAACGCACAGAATCGCAGCCAGAACCGACAACCATGCCTTTTTCATCACCCGCCCCCATTGTTTCTTTTTTTGGAAATCGTTATTGATATTATACCGGACCGGCAGACGGAAAGCAAGCCCGGATCGGAATGATTTGCCGAAATCATCGCGATTGAACCTGTCATCTCTCCGGCCGCGTACCGGACGAAAAGACTGTATTCACGAGGAAATCCCGCAGTCTCTCCTCGGCCGCCTCCCGGGAATCCGGCATCGGAGTCGAAAGCTGATACGCGAACCAGCGCTCGCTCCGTTTCCAGCTGCGGCGGAATGCCGGGAAATTTCCGCTCGACCATTCCGGCCCGCTGTACCAGACGTAGATCAGCGCCTTCGCCCGGTTCGGAAAGAGCGCGACGATCTCCTGCACCGCCAGCGGCCTCCCGCCCGGATTCAGAATCTTCTCACGGGACGAAAGCACATCGCAATCCATGCTCTTCAAGCAGAGTTCCGCCGGATGAATCCGATGAATGTCCCCGGTTACGCCCACCGCCAGAAGCCGGATATTCTCCACGCTGCCGTAGTAGACCGCCCGGCGCACCGCGTGCCCCTCGAAAAAACGCTGCTCCTGTTCGGAAAGCACGGACGGGAAACCGAGATATCCGCCGACCTCGGTCCGTTCCGGATCGATCAGCAGCGGCTGCCCGTATCCGGCCCGGCTCTCCCGGCTGTAGAGAACGCCGAACAACAGCAGGACGCCGAGCACGAACAGCAGCGTCTGCAGCCGGTAAACCCGCCGGACCAGCAGAAAATAGACGCTCAGCGCCGCTGCGGCGCAGCACTTGAAGGCCAACCCGCCGACCGGGGCCGTCCCGGCCGAAATCCGGATATAATATTCACTCCAGTAAGTCGTGGAGGGGCAGCCGGCAAGCGCAATCAGCAGAATCGGCAGCATGCCGGAAAACAGCCGGACTCCTCCCAGCACGAAGAGGGACGAAAAGAGAATCAGCAGCGCGCCCCCCGTCTGCACCGCATTCACCTGTTTCACGATGCCCGCTCCCCAGACTGCGACGGCCGGCAGCAGGAACCAGAGACCGCGCCAGTCGGGGCGCCCGGCCCAGTTGCGAATCCGTTTCCACCCCGCGGCGGTCAGAATTCCCGCCAGCAGGAAGAAACACCAGTCCCAACGGTCGAGCGGGGAATGGCGCCAGGCCTCCAGCAGATACCCGGATTTCAGCAGCAGCGGCGCAACTGCCGGAATCAGCAGCCGGTAACGTCGTTTCATCATTTTCGCTCCCATCGCCGGAAATACCTGCCGACGCCGACCATGAGCAGCGCCGAACAGATCACGACGCCGTATCCGAAAATCGTATGAAGCGGTTCCCCGAAGGCCCGGTTCCCGATGGCGAGCGAGAGCAAAATCACCAGGACCAGCCGCAACGTGTTCGACAGCACGACAATCGGCAGCAGCGTCAGGAAGTGCGCAAAGCGGACCGGCAGCGTCCGGTGCTCGAAATGCACGATCAGCCAGCCGAGCAGCAGCATGGCCTCCAGCAATTCGATGCCGCTGCAGGCCGACGTGACCGCAACCCGGTTCCCGCCGATGAAGATGATCGCCTGTTCGAAGCCGCAATCAACGCCGGAAATCCGCAGCATCCCGACCGTCAGAACCGTGCAAAGGCGGCTCAGCGGAAAGCTCAGCAGCAGATAGAGAAATCCGGCGGAGGGAGCGACGACGACCAGCAGAAACGACGGCAGAGCCAGGCGCAGCAGCATGTAAATTCCGCCCGAATAGGCACACAATGCACAGACGCCCAGCCACAACGCCCAGACTGCCGGCACGGCCGGGGAATAAAACGCCGCCGCGACGCCGAGCGCCAGCAAACTCCACGCCGCAGCCGAATCGTACCGGAACGGGCGCGGAACCGCTTCGCGGAGGGCGGAAAAGCCCATCAGCACGCCGAGCAGCCAGAGGACAAACGCCCCGGCCGTCCCGCCGTCGAGCAGCAGCCTGCCGAACACGGCAGCCGCGGCCAGCGCCATGACCCAGGCCGGATAAAAACGCTCTCTCACCAGCGGAAACGACTCCATCACGACCTCTTGATTGAAGAAAAGGAGAAACGGCTGCACGACGGATCGGAGCATAACATACCATCTCCGGCACCTTTTGCAATCCGTAAATCGCCACGAATGAATAAATAATGAAAGAAAATCGTTTCCGGGATTGAAGAGCGGATGTACCGGCGTATATTATGTGGAAACACCAAGTTTCACCACCTCCGGAACAACACCGCATGAAAAAAGCAAAGTTTCTCCTGCCGGGCGCCGTCACAGCACTCTCCGCACTCTGCCTCGCCGTCATCGTCTGGCTCGCCGTCGCCGGCAGGCGGGACGCGGCAGAATTCGCCGAAGCTGCCGGCGCATTCGAACAGGGAGACTACCGGAGCGCGCTGCCCCGGCTCGCCGCGGTCGTCGAAAAAGACCCGTCCAACGCGGCGGCCTATCGCATGCTGGGCGCCATTTTCGAATCGGAGCGCAACTACTCCTCGGCGCTCTTCTGCTACCGCCAGGCGAAGGGGCTCGACCCGCAGGACCCGGCGCTGAAGACAAAGTACGCCGAAATGCTGAGCGCCGTCGGCGACGCCCGGACGCTGCTGAACAGCTTCAAGCAGGATTTCGACCGGAAAAAGCTGTCGGGCGACGACCTGTTCTATTATCTGGAAGCGCTGATCGCCGACGGAAAATCCGAAGCGGCCGAAGCCGTCCTGAAAACCGGACAACCGGACGAGGCCGCACGCATCGCCTACCTGCGCGGATTTCTGGCGCTGAAACGAAACGATCCGGCAGCCGCTCTTCATTCATTTGCAAAGATTCCGGACGGCGCGCTGCCGGTTCCGGCGCGCCTCCGGCTGCTCGGCATGACCGGAGCGGTTCAGTTTGCTGCCGGAAACGAAGCCGAGGCCGAAAAAGCGTTCCGCCTGCTCGCCGCCGAAGTGCCGGAAACCGGCGATTACCTGCTCGCGCAGTTCTACCGCCGGACCGGCAGAGAACGCGAATACCGGGTTCAGCTTGAGGAGACCGTTCAGGCGAACCCGCTCCTCTCCGCCGCCCGCGTCGAACTTGCCGAGCAGTATGCCGGAGAAAAAAACACCGCCGGGCTGAAACAGCTGCTCCGCCAGCCGAACAACCGCGCGGAAGCCGAAGCGTTCAGCTACATCGAAGCCATGCGCGCCCTGCTCGAAGGCCGGTTCGCCGATGCGGAAAAATCCCTGTCGGCGGCGGCGGCCTTCGCCGGCCGCCCGCTCTATCAGGCGATCCGCATGCAGTGCCGGATCGCCCGGCAGGATGTCGGCATGCTGCCGGAGAGCGTCAATGCGCTGCTCAGGCTCACACCGACGCCGGAGGCGCGCAGCCAGGTCGTCAGCGAACTTTTTCCGCTCCTGCTGGAGCTGGCGCGCCGCGACGCCGGAACCGAAGCGGCTGAATGCGCGGAGCTGATTCTGTCCGTCTCCGACCAGCCCTCGCTGGCGCGGACGACAGCGCTCGAAGTCCGGCTTCAGACCGCGGCGGCGGCCGGCGATCCCGCCGGAATGCTCCGCAGCGCGGCCGCGCTCCTGAAGGAGAATCCCGATCACCCGGCGGCCAATCTGGCCATGGGCGATGCGCAGCTGGCCATGCGGAAGCCGGACGCGGCGCTCGACTGCTTCAACCGGCTTCCGGCCGACAGCCCGACCGCGCAGTTCGGCAGAGCGCGCGCCTTCGCCATGCAGCAGAAGCCGGATGAGGCCGACAGGATGTACGCGGCTGCCTGGCGGCAGGCGCCCGGCAACCCCGTGCTGTTCGAGAGCTACGCCGCCTTCCTGATCGACCGGAAACGCGGCGGCGAAATCGCGGCTCTCGCCGTCGAGCTGCCCGCCACGCCCGGGGCCCGCCATCTCGCCGCGTTCCAGCAGGCCAGGGCCGCCGAAGCGGGGAACAGCCCGGACGAAGCCCGGAAGTACTATCTCGACGCGCTGGCCGCCCTCGAAAAACTGCCGCCCTCCCCGGCCGTCGACTACCGGCGCGCCTATCTCTCCGCTCTGGCCGGGCGGGATACCGAGGCGGAAGCTCTGTACGGACGGCTTCTCGAAGACAATCCGCAGTCGCTGCCGGTGCTGCTGAACCTCTCCGAAGTCAAAGCCGCGCTCGGGAAAAAGCAGGAGGCGCTGTCGCTCGCCCGGAGCGCCACGCGCCTCGCGCCGGACTCCGAAGCCGCCAGACAGTGCCTGAAAAGACGCGAGCAGGAGAACCGCCCCTGACCGGCATCACAGAATCGGCGTGAACAGGGCGAAAATGTTTTCGCCGAGCTGCCGGGCAAACGATTTCCGGCGCACCTCCTCGAGCGTGACCGGGGTCGAATGGGCGAGTTCATCCAGAAACTGCCGGTGCATCTTCTCGACGAACGGACCGGCCTCGTAGCAGAAATCCAGCTCGAAGTTGAGCCGGAAGCTCCGGCTGTCGCAGTTGCTCGACCCCATGAAGCCCCAGCTGCCCTCATCCACCAGAAGCGCCTTGATGTGGGAGAAAAGCCCCTGCTTGTTGTAGATCTTCACCCCGGCTTCGAGCAGGGTCGAGTAATAGTTCTGCGCCGCCCACGAGACGAAGAAGTGGTCGTTGTCGGCCGGAACGATGATCCTGACGTCGACGCCGCGCGCGGCCGTCAGGCAGAGCAGGTCGATATACTCCGCCCCCGGCACGAAATACGGCGTCATGATCCAGAGCGATTTTTTCGCCGCCATCGCAGCGGCGAAAAAGAGCCGCCGGGTCCCCTCGTAATTGCCGCCCGGCCCGCTCGACAGGACGCGGACGACGGCGGGGCCGCGCCGCTCCGGCAGCGGAAAATCCCACGGGCCGACCCCGTCGATCCATTTGCGCCGGGTCGTGTACGACCAGTCGATGAAAAACGATTTGGCGAATTCCGCCACTGCGGGCCCCTCGATGCGCGCATGCAGATCGTGAATGTGGCGGCTGGCCGGAACCCGGGTCAGGTGCTCGTTGCCGTCGGAGATGTTGATTCCGCCGGAATAGGCGATCCTGCCGTCGATCAGGAGCAGCTTGCGGTGGTTCCGCAGCTGAAAATGCCACGGCGTCACGAGGTGGAACGGGGAAAAGGAGCGAATTTTGAAGTTCGCCTGCTTCCGGAGCAGCAGACGGCGGAAATAGTGCGAAAAGTAGGATTTCAGGCTGCCGAGGCTGTCGAAGATCACCTTCACATCGACGCCGGCGCGGGCGCGCTCCTCCAGCGCGCTCATAAAAGCGCGGCCGACTTCGTCGCTCATCAGGATATAGGACTGCATGCGGATGCAGTGCCGCGCACCGGCGATATCCTCAAGCATGCGCGGATAGGCGGTGACGCCGTCGCGCAGCATTTCAAGGCTGTTGCCGTCGAGGGCCGGATAGTCCGGGAACAGCCGGTCAAGCGTACGGTTGTGCGGGTTGTCCGCGACCTCCGCCGGAGGCGCGAATTTCTTCAGCGCGTCCTGCAGCGCGGCGAGTTCGGGCCCGAAATATTTTCCGGGGTCCTTCTTCATGCGGGTCTGGAGTTCGAGCACTTTCTTTTGGGCGTGCTCGAGACGCACAATGCCGAACAGCAGATAGCACACAATGCCGCCGACCGGAAACAGCGCGACGAGCAGCAGCCAGAAAAGCGCTTCGTTCGGCTGCTCGCGCTTGGTCAGCAGAATATGCAGGGAAATACCGATGTGCAGCAGCAGAAAACCGCCGTAAACCAGCCAGTTGTAATGTCCTTCGCCGTAATCCATGATTCTCCTCCTCCCACGGTTGCGAGCTGAATATACCATATCTCCGAAACGGGAAAATGCAATGCGGATTCCGAATTTCTCAAAAATGAGCCGTCCGCGGCTTGCGAAGGCGCCGAACCGGAACTATAGTATGGAGCTTCACGTGGATCCGTAGCTCAGCGGTCAGAGCAGGTGACTCATAATCTCTTGGTCGTCGGTTCAAATCCGGCCGGATCCACCACTTCTTTTCCCCGATTCCCCGGGCTGAGCGGCAGCAGGAGGTCCCGTTCACGACATCTGCCTGCCCATCGTCTCGCGCATCTTCAGCGAACAGGCGAAAACCGCGATCGAGCAGAGAAACAGCAGCGCGAACACCGCAAGATAGGAGCCGCGCGGATAGACGAGCGCTCCGGCGGCAGCCTCCGGCCTGCAGACATTCAGCAGCAGCCCGACCGCGTTCCCGAAGAGCGCGACCGCGAGATAGAAGCAGAAATTCATGAAGCAGACCGCCGGACCGGCATGGTCGCGCGGATTCGTTTCGTACAGCAGCGGAATTGCGATCGACGACATGCTCCCCGTAAAGGCGAGCAGGCAGAACAGCACTGCGATCCAGCCGCTGCGGATTCCGGAAAAGACGAGAAGCGCAATCGAACCGAAAACCGCAATGCAGACCGTTCCGGCGGCACGGCAGAAAATGCGCCGCCGGTTTCCCGCCAGGCGGCTCAGCACCGCAAAGAGAACGCCGGAAACCGCCGAAATCGCCCCCATCAGCGACAGGACCCATGCCGCATCCGGCGATGAAAATCCGCAGAAGTCCTCGAGGAACTTCTTGCCGATCACCGTCTGGATGCAGTAGTAAAGTCCGAAATTCACGCCGCTGAAGGCGAAAAGCGCCCGATTGTGGCCGTTCCCCAGCACGCCGGAAAAGCCGGAGAAATCGAGCGGGACGCCGCGCCGCACCGGAGGCGGCTTCCGGGCGAACGAGGCGGCCGCGAACAGCAGATAGAAGAGAACCGTCGCGGCGGCGACGGCCTCCAGCATCAGCCGCCAGCCGATCGCCCGGACGCCGGCGACGAACGGCGCATTCGCCGCGACTCCGCCCGCATAGCCGGTCATGATGACCAGCGAAACCGCGACCGTGCGGTTCTTCCGGAAGCTCCTGATCGTCTCGTCGATGAGCGACAAATAGATCGAACTCGCCCCGAAGCCGGTCAGCGCGCGGCTGAAATAAAGCCACGCTCCGTCCGACAACGGGAAAAGCAGCGACCCGAGGCAGAACAGCAGCGCCCCCGGCAGCATGACCCGCCTGCCGCCGTACCGGTTCACGAAGAGCCCGATCACAAGCTGGTTCAGCGCGTAAACGTACATGAAACTCGACCCCAGCGCCGTGACGCCGGGGGCCGAGAGATGCAGCTCCTCCTGCAGCCGGTCGAAGATCGCCCCCGGAATCGCAACGCGCTGGATGTTCGCGAAAAAGTAGAGCGCGCTTCCGAACAGGATGAGCCGGAGCCGGCAGCGGAGAAACATCGGTTTCACGTCACCGCCCGCCCCCGAATGCGGGAACGCTCCCGGCGGAGGCGAGAAGCCGCAGCAAATTTCCGGAGCCGATCTTCCGGCGCATGACGGGGTCCGGAACCGCGCGTTCCAGCCGGATCACGAAGCAGGCCGGGTCGAACGCCGTGTAATCGGTCGCCCAGAGCAGCCGCTCCGGCCCGAATGCCGCAAGCGCGGACTCCATTGAACCGAGCCGCAGGCCGCCGTTCGCTCCGCTCAGATCGAGCCGGACGTTCGGAAGCGCGGCAAGCGGCGCGAGCCATTCGGCCGTGATGTGCGCACAGACGATGTTCAGCTCCGGCATCCGTTCCGCAAGCGCAACGACACCGGCGGAGTTGTGCAGCTGCACAATCTGCCCGTTGTCGCGGCAGCGTTCGAAAAGGGGCGTCCACTCCGGACGGTCGAAATCGATCCCGCAGCGGTACGGCACAAGTTCGCCGACCCACACGAGGCCGCGTTCCCGGAAACGGTCCAGCCACGCGAGCGACGTTTCGACCGCGCGCGGATGGATGACGGCGCCGGGGTAGAGATACTCCGGCATCGTGTCGTAAAGTTCAAGCGCGTCGCGGTTCGCGGCGTCGACCTCCTCCGCCGTGTCGCAGAAGACGCCGAGCCAGGTGTTGAAAACCATTCCGGTCACGCCCGCGCCCCGCGCAAGCTTGACTGCTTCGGAAACATCGCGGAAGAGCGCCTCCGAACAATGCCTGCCGAAATCGCGCGGATACGGCAGGTGCACATGCGCGTCGATCGGCATTTCAACGGATCTCCAGCACAACCTTGCCGATATTTTCGTTCCGCTCGAGGATCGCGTGCGCCTCTTCGGCACGCCGGACCGGCATCACGGCGTGAATCACGGGGCGGAGCTCCTTCGATGCGAATTTCGGCCAGAGCCGCTCGCCCAGCTCGCGCAATATCCGCGCCTTCATCTCCGGCGGGCGGCTGCGCAGCGTACTGCCGATCAGCCGGAGTCCGCGCTTCAGGATCGGGCGCAAACTGATTTCCGCAAATTCGCCGCCGAGCGTCGCAATCAGAACCCAGCGGCCGCCGGGAGCGAGCTTTTCGATATGTCTGCCGAGAGCGGCACCGCCGACGCAGTCCAGCACCGCATCGACCGGATTTTCGTCAAGAATTCCGCCGAGGTCGTCCGTTCTGCGGTTGACGACGACATCCGCCCCGAGCGAACGGACCACCCGGGCTTTTTCCTCCGAACCGACCGTGGTCACCACCTTGGCGCCGAACGCCTTCGCAAGCTGGATCGCCGCGATGCCGAGACCGCTCGCGCCCGCCTGGATCAAGACGGTCTCCCCGGCCTTGAGCCCGGCTTCGATCACAAGATTCAGGTAAGAGGTGGCGAACGCCTCCGGCAGCGAGGCGGCCTCCGCCATCGACAGCCCTTCGGGAACGGGCAGGACCAGCTCCTCCGGCACGGCGGCCTTTTCCGCGTATCCGCCTCCGCCGAGGAGCGCGCAAACCCGGTCGCCGGCTTTCCACCGGCTGCCGCGGGGAGCGGCCAGGACGGTTCCCGCGACCTCAAGCCCCATCCACTCCGGCCATCCCGGCGGCGGCGGATATTTTCCGGCCCTCTGGAGCAGGTCGGCGCGGTTCAGAGCGGCGGCGTGGATTTCGAGCAGGATTTCATCGGGTTCCGGAGCCGGGTCTGGAACTACCGTCCAACACATGGCCCTGTTTTCATCGACTTTCATTGCATACATCTGTTTCATGCCTCCAGCGGATGTTTTCGTTGCGTGAGCGGAATCGCCATCGCGCGGCCCCCGGCGAGCTGCGACGCGTACGCGCCCTGGATCATTTCGAGCACCATCTGAGCGTCGCGCGCCGAAGCGGCGGGCTCGCGGTTCTCCTCCACCGCCCGCAGGAGATCCCACGCCGCGCGGCGGTTGTTCACCGCAAAGTACGGCATGAACCCGATCTTCGCCGGATCGAGCGGCTCCGCTCCGGGAATCTCCGGTTCCGGCGGCAGCCCGACCGTCTCGAACCGCGTATCGTCCTCCGGCGGCAGGCTCGAACGGCAGAGCCGCAGTTCGCGTTTATCGTCGTAACGGACCGCCAGCATTCCCTCCGTTCCGGCGACGGTCACTCCCATGCGCAGCCCGCAGGAAGCGAGATTTTTCCGGCTTTCGAAAAATCCGCGCACACCGTTCGGGAAACGGTAGTAGGCCATGAGCTCATCTCCCGCGACGGGACCGAGCGGCTCCGAAGTCGCACAGCGGTCCGTGGAACGCAGCGGGCGTCCCTCGAAGGTGAAGTCCGCGAATACATACTCCGGCGCGCCGAAGAGAAAGCAGCCGATATCGAGAATATGCGTGCCGAGTACGACGAAGTCCTCTCCGCCGCCGCGTTCATCCTCCTTGCCGCGCCCGTAGAAGGCCAGCGGCCGGCCGATTTCACCGGCTTCGATCATCGCCTTCATGGTGCGGAACACCTGCGCGTGACGCGCCAGGTGGGCGACCGCGATTTTCACGCCGTATTCGTCCGCAAGCGCGATGAGCCGGTCCGCCTCCTCCAGCGTGGCCGCGAGCGGCTTCTCGCAGAGGATATGACAGCCGCGCCGGATGACGGGCTCAAGTTCGTCGAGCCGTCCTTCCGGCACGCGCGAACCGCAGACGACGACATCGGGCTTTTCGCATTCGAGCATTTCATCAAGCGCCGCATAGTGGCGCTTCGCACCGGTTTCGGCGAGCTTCTTTTCGATGCCGCCGCAATTCGAATCGACCAGGGCGACCGTCTCGACGCCGGGGAGCCCCCTGAACGCGAGGTGCGTCCCGTGGCCGCCGCGGCCGGGACGGGCCGTATCGTGCAGGATGCCGATTTTCCAGGAGCGGTTCATGGCAGTTCCCTTTCGTTACCTTTTCATGGCCGCAAGGTATTCATCCATGGCGGCGTTAACCGGCCAGACGGTATCCTTCGGGCAGCGGGAGATCTCTTTCCTGAGCCCGTCGTAAAGCGGGGTCAGCTCGCTCTGCCTCATCCCGAGCACGGCCAGGATTTTGGAGTTGTCCGTGACACGGGTGAAAAGCCGCGCGTATTCGAGCTGCCAGCGCGGTCCCATGTCGTACGGGTCCGGATTGAGGATGCGGAGGTAATCCTCCTTGTCGACCCAGACGGCTTCGAGCCCGCAGATGTCCTTGTAACAGGCGGCGATCTCGTCCCAGGAGCGGTGTTCCGCCGTCGCGGCGTTGAATGCTTCGCCGAGGGCTTTTTCGTTGAACAGGAGTCCGGCGATCATCCGGGCGACATCTCCGCCCCAGCTCATCGTCGCCTGCCTGTACCGCGCCTGTTCCGGAACGACGACCTTTTTGCCGGCGAACGCGCGACCGACCGTATCCGCCGCTTCCAGCGTCACAAGCTGGTAGCGCATCAGAGAATAGGTCGTGGCCGGGCGGACGATCGTCCAGTTCCGGCGCGGAAAGGCGTACAGGATATTTTCACCCCGCGCCTTGTAGATGCAGTAGTCATCCGAATTGCGGAGAAGCTCGTCCCCGGCCGTATCGATCAGCCGCGGCGAGGTTTCCCGGACCGGATGCTCCCGGTCGTCGAAAACCCGGCAGCTGGAGAGAAAGATGTAATGCTCCGTATGATCCAGCGCCTGCGGCAGATACCAGGCGAGTTCGCCGGTGCCGTAAGTCAGGAAATCCACGATTCCGTCGTAACCGTTTTCCAGCAGTCTGCGGTAGACGGCTCTCTCCTTCGCATTCGCCCGGATGTGATTCACGTTCGGAAGGGACTCCTCCGCCCCGTCGAGGGAGACGCCGTCGATCCGGTACCCCCTTTCCGCCAGATGCGGAAGAAGATACCTCCCCATGGCCCCGGATGCGCCGAGAACCAGAACTTTTTTCATGCTGCACCTCTTTTGCGATATCAGTTATGCTGTGCGGTTTCCATACTCCGGGCCGGACCGAGCACGCGGCCGCCGTCGATGATGTAATCGCAGCCGGTGATGAACGCGGCCTCTTCCGACGCGAGGAACGCGACGAGCGAAGCGACCTCCTCCGGCGTGCCCATGCGTCCGACATAGGTTCCGCCCGGAATCGAATCCGTCGGACGGCGCGCGATCGCCCCCGGAGAAACCGAGTTGACCGTAACGCCGTATCCGCCGACTTCCATCGCCAGCGCCTTCGTGAGCGAAACGATGCCTCCCTTTGCCGCAGAATAATCGACCCGGTCGAGAATCCCGACCGCCGCCGCGATCGACGCGATGCTGACGATCCTCCCGTAACGGCGTTCGATCATGGGATTCAGCACAGCGCGAATACAGCGCAGCGTGCCGTGCAGATTCAGATCGAGCACCCGGCTCCACACCTCCTCGCCGGCATCCCGGAACCGGCTCAGCCTGCCGAACAGCCCGGCGCTGCCGCCCGCGTTATTGACGAGAATGTCGATCTTTCCGCACTCCGCGAGAACCCGTTCCGCCATTGCGGCGACATCGGCGGTTTGCGTCACATCGACTCCGCAGCCGAATGCGTTTCCGTCCATCAGCCGGATCTCTTCCGCAACGGCTTCGGCGCCTTCCGCCTTCAGATCGGAGACGCAGACCGCCGCGCCTTCCGCCGCAAACCGTTTTGCGATCGCCCGTCCGATGGCGCCCGCCGCGCCGGTCACGATCACGCTCCGTCCCTCAAACCGCTTTATCGTCATGATTCTTCTCCTGCCGTTCGTATCCGGACGCCGCCAGCAGCGCCTCCTGAACCAGAAATTCATGTCCGTACGGATACGGATTGGCGATCTCGCCGCGCACGATCCGCGCGAACTCGGCCAGCTGCTCCGTATACCGTCCCGGCATCACGCCGGCATCGACGATGTGCGTCCCGGCCGGAAAATCGCCGCACGGTTCAAGCAATGTGAGCCGCACATGCAGCGGGTCGCGGTCGTAACGGTCGGACGGGTGCTCGAGAGGACAAATTTCCGCCGTGCCCTTCGTCCCGCAGACGATGAGCCGCCGGTGCTTCATGCCGTCCACCTCGGCCACGCTCGTGCGGATCGAAGCCGTGCAGCGCGGATACTCCAGCACCGCAAAACCATTGTCGAACAGCGCGTCGTCCCGGGTCTTGCGCGGGAACGGCGTAACCCGGTCCGGCCGGCCGAGCATCGAAATCACAATATCGATCAGGTGGCCGCCGAAGATGTACATCGCGCCGCCCCGGAAATTCGACAGCCAGCGGCGATAGTCCTCGTCGCCGCCGTCGTAGCGGCTCATCACGGCGTGGATTTCGAAAATTTCGCCGAGCCAGCCTTTGCGCACCGCGTCGCGGCAGAAGCGGATCGCAGGGTTGTTCCGGTACATGTAGCCGAGCTGGATGCAGAGCTTCCTCCGCTCGAATTCATCGAGCAGCTCCCGGAACGCGCCGAGCGACTCGCCGCCGGGCTTGTCCATGTGGATGTGCAGATTGTGCTCCGCACAGCACCGCGCCGCCGGAACAAGCCCGAAGCCGTCGGTCTCGACCGCGACCGCCTGCAGCCCCGGAACCCGGAACAGCTCCTCCTCGCTCATCCACGGAATCCCCCGGTAGCACTCCCAGTCGCCGCGCCTCCGCCGCCACTGCGGGTCATCCTCCACCACGCCGACCACTTCGAAGAGGTCGGAGAGGCGGCGCAGCGTGTTCATCTTCTCCGAACCGTGGTTGTGCCCGATGCCGATCTGTCCGATTCTGATCCGTTCCATCATAACTTCCTCCAGTCAAATACGATGCCGAGCGGCGGATGCGCGCATTCGGCCAGTCTGCGGTAAACCGCCGGAGCCTCCTCCGGGCGGACGATCTCCGAAATGACCGGCCTGGCGCGAAACCGCTTTGCGGCGGCCAGCCCGAGCAGCGTGCGGAAATCGTCGCGGTACGTCCAGTATCCCGGCGAGGAGTCCTCCTTCGGGCGCACGAAGTTGTGCGCGCCGACGATTGAGATTCCGGGCCTGTGCACATCGCGGTAGAAATCGACCGGCTCGTCTGAAATCCGGGTGCAGCCGAGCAGCACGACCCGCCCGCGGAACGAGGCGCATTCGAGCGCCTGGTTCAAAGCGTGTGCGGAACCGGTCACTTCGATGACCGCATCCGCCCCGCGCCCGCCGGTCGCGGCTTTCACCTTCTCCGCCAGCTCCGGGTCGTCCGGCGAAAACACCAGATCCGCGCCGAGCGCGAGCGCAAGGCCGCGTCGCTTTTCCTCGAAGTCGGTTGCGATCACCGTAAGCGCTCCGTCGAGCTTCGCCAGTTCGACGGCAAAGATTCCGAGCAGCCCCAGCCCTTCGACCAGAACCGCCTCGCCGAGCTCGATTCGCGCCTTGCGGACCCCCTGCAGGGACATCGCGGCAATGACTGTGAACGCCGCCTCGAGCGGATCGGCCGCCGGATCGACGACGGTCAGCCCGGCGGCGGGTTTCACGAACAAACTGCAATGCCCGGCATGGTCCGCCAGCACGCGCTCTCCGACCCGTACCGTCTCCACGTCCCCGCCGGCAGCGACGACGCGCCCGATGCCGCAATAGCCGGGATACTGCGGAAATGTCTGCGGCGTATTCGGTTTCGCAATCAGGCAGGCACGCTCGGTTCCCGCACTCAATACGGAATACTCCATTCCGATCAGCACCTCTCCGCGCCCCGGCGGCGAAACTTCGAACTCCTGAAGCTCCGCCTCCCCGGCCCGCGGCCAGACGATTCGTTTCCCGGTCATTCTTCCCTCCGTGTTTCCGGTTGAAATCCGCCCTTGTTTGTCTTTAATTATACCCCGGCTCCGCCCGAAAACAAGAGCACGGCCCGGTTCATTCATGCAAAACAGGATGAAAATAAATTTTGTTTTCAACTGATTCCGGTGTATATTGAAAATGAATCAACCGGGAGAGCTTTTCATGAAAATTCAGGAGATTGCGAGGGAGGCCGGCGTCTCGCCGGCGACTGTGTCGCGCGTATTCGCCAACCATCCGAACATCCGCGAGGAGGTGCGCGAACAGGTTTTCGCGGTCGCGCGGAAGTACGGCTACCATCCGCGCCTCTCCTCGAAGCAGCAGAACGTCGTCATCGTCAGTCCGTACCACGAGATCTACCCGATCCGCAGCTACGTCGAAATGGTGATTTCCGAGCTGGCGCTCGCGCTTTCCGCGCGCGGCTACCGCATCGAGATGCTGCCGCAGGACAATCTCGGGCAGCTCGAGCGCATCCGCTTCTGCGGCGCGGTTTCGATCGGCATCGACGCGGAGGAGTTCGGAAACTGGGAGGAGCATTTCGCCGCCCCGCTCATCGTCGTCGACCGCGACGCCCCGGCCGGCCCCGGCGAGATCTACTCGGTCCGCTCCGACGAAAACCAGGCCATGGCACTCGGGGTCGGCTGCCTCGCCGAACACGGCTGCCGCAGGGTCGGCGTCATCATTTACGGAAAACCCGGAATCGGCAACGCGGAACTGCGGCGGGAAGCCGCGCTCTCCGCGCTCCGCCGCTGCGGGCTGCCGGTTTCGGGCCGGCTCGTGCGCTTCGCCCTCACCGAGTCCTACGTCGAAGAGGTCGGCAGGCTCCTGAAGTACGGCATCGACGGCCTTTTCTGTCCCGGCGGGGATGCCGGAATCCTCGCGGCCTATGCGCTGTCACTCTACAACCGGCGCATTCCGGACGACATTTCGCTCGTCGCCTCGGAACGCACGATGTATTCCCGCTATGCGATTCCGCCGCAGACCACGATCACGCAGGACTACGCCGCCCAGGCCGCCGCCGTCGCCGACGCCCTCGACTCACGGCTCCGCGGCAACCCGTTCCCGCAGCGGACCGTCATCCCGTACCGCCTCATCGAACGCGACAGCGTCGGCGGGCGCCATTCCGTCCCGTGATCGCGGGCGGCGGGGAAGATACATGCCGCAATTTCGGAAATTACAGCCTTTCCCCCGGCGGAACAGGGCGCGGCATGCTATATTCTTCCCAGAACCACCAGAACAGGAGATGACAGATCATGAAACCAGCCTTCACCCTCCGCCGCGTCCTGCAACTGCCCCCGAAACCCGGAAACCCGCGCAACTCCGAAGGCGGCTTCGTCACGCTGCGGGACGGCCGGATTCTCTTCGTCTACACCCGCTATTACGGAGAATCCTGGGACGACCATGCCCCGGCCGAACTCGCCGCCCGGATCAGCACCGACGGCGGTCGAAGCTACCTGCCGGACGAGCGGATCATCGTGCCGAATGAGGGGAGGAACGTCATGAGCGTCTCGCTGCTCCGGCTCGCCGACGGCCGGATCGCGCTCGTCTACCTGCGCAAAAGCGGCGGCGACGCCTGCGACTGCCGCCCGTATCTGCGTACCTCGTCCGACGAGGGCGAGAGCTGGAGCGCCCCGGCCGACATCATCGGGCTGCCCGGCTATTTCGTGGTCAACAACGACCGGCTGATCCAGCTCTCAAGCGGCAGGCTGCTCCTGCCGGCCGCATTTCACCGCTATTGCCGGAACGCGCAGGGGCGGGTCGAACCGGGAGCGCGCGGCATCGTGCTCTTCTACGCATCCGACGACGGCGGAGCAAGCTGGCGGGAGCTGCCGGAGTGGATTCTCCCGCCGCGGCAGCTCGACACCGGTTTTCAGGAGCCCGGCGCCGTCGAACTCGCCGACGGCCGGATTTTCGCCTGTTTCCGCACCGGCGACGGCGCCCAGTACACCGCACGCTCAGAGGACGGAGGCGAGCACTGGAGCGACCCGGTCCGGAACGAAGCGTTTCCGTCGCCCGCCGCGCCGCTCTCGATGAAGCGCAATCCGTCCACCGGCGAACTCTTCGCCGTCTGGGACGATCTCAGCCCGGAACGGAAGATCCCGCGCACGCCCGAGAGCTGGAACCGGACGCCGCTCGTGCTTGCCCGCAGCAGCGACGGCGGAAAGAGCTGGCACGGGCATATCGAACTCGAAAACGCTCCCGACCACGGCTACTGCTACACGGCCATGCATTTTACCGGAGACGCCCTCCTGCTCGGCTACTGTTCAGGCGGCGGAACCAGCGGCGTGCTGCAGACGCTCACGCTCGCCCGCCTCGAATACCGCTCCGAGCCCGGCGGCGCATGAACGTCACGCCCGCTCCATGAGGAGCAGCGCATCACGGCCGGTCATGCCCTCCGCCACACCGCAGGCGGCGGCTGCGGCGCTGACCGCCGCGACGCGCGCCTGAAGCATGTCGGCAAAGCATTTCACGCCGGTCACGATCGCAAAACGGTCGCCGAGCCTGTCGGCCGGCGCGAGCGAAAAGTAGCCGCAGCCGAGGTGGGCCTTCTTTCCGCGGATGAGCAGAATCGAGGCGTGTTCCGTCTCCAGCTTCGCGCCGGAGAAGGGGACGCCGCCGACCTCAAGGAGTTCACTTGTCATCTTCGAACCTGTGATCTTCGCCGTAGCCGTAATGCTCGATCACATAGTCGACATCCTTGTCGCCGCGGCCGGAGCAGGTGGCGAGAATCGACCCGTACGGATGCGTTTTGGCCCACTTCATCGCGTAGGCGATCGCGTGCGAGCTTTCGAGCGCCGGAATGATGCCTTCGTAACGCGACAGCTTGAAAAACGCATCGACGGCCTCTTCATCGGTGCAGCTCACATAGTTGACCCGCCCGAGATCCTTCCAGAACGCGTGCTCGGGCCCGACCGACGGATAATCGAGCCCGGACGCGATCGAATAGACCGGGGCGGGATCGCCGGAATCCGTCTTCAGCACATAGCTGTCGAAGCCGTGCATATTGCCGGGAGTTCCGTAAGTCAGCGTCGCGGCGTGGTCGCCGAGGTTCGAGCTTTTGCCCATCGGTTCGACACCGTAGATGTCGACCGGATCATTCAGGAAGGCCGCGAACGAACCGGCCGAATTGCTGCCGCCGCCGACGCAGGCGCAGATCGCATCCGGCAGCTGCCCGGTCATCGTCTTGAACTGCTCGCGCGACTCTTCGCCGATGCAGTACTGGAAATCGCGGACCATGAGCGGAAACGGGTGCGGCCCGAGGGCGGAGCCGATGCAGTAGATGGAGTCCTTGTAATTCCGCGCATACGATTCGAAAGCGGAATCGACCGCCTCCTTCAGCGTTTTGAGCCCGAAGCTGACCGGAACGATCTTCGCGCCGAGAATCTTCATGCGGGTCACGTTCGGCGCCTGCTTGGCGATATCGACTTCCCCCATATGGATTTCACATTCGAGCCCGAAATAGGCCGCCGCCGTCGCAAGCGCGACGCCGTGCTGCCCGGCCCCGGTCTCGGCGATAAGCCGCTTCTTGCCCATGACCTTCGCCAGCAGCCCCTCGCCCATACAGTGATTGAGCTTGTGGGCTCCGGTGTGGTTCAGGTCCTCGCGTTTGAGGTAGATCTGACAGTTGCCGATCTTGCGCGACAGCCGGTCGCAATGGTAGACCGGCGTCGGCCGCCCCTGAAACTCGCGCCGGATCCGGCGCAGCTCGTTGATGAAGTAAGCCGACCGCGCGATCGACTGATAGGCCGCATTGATCTCCCGGAACGCCTGTTCGAGTTCGGGGGGCAGATAACAGCCGCCGTAGGGACCGAAGCGGCCGTCCGGCGTCGGGTAATCGCGAAAATAACGTGAGTAATCCATAACATCCTTCTCCAAAATAACCGGTATTGACGTAATTCCGGTACAATACCATTTCAGAGACGAAAATGCAATCTCAGACGCTTTCGATTCCCCGATTATTTGCAATGAGCCGCAGCAGCTCCGCGAGGTCGCCGCCGGCTCCGGAAGCCGCGTCGTTTCCGTCCTCATGCTCCATCGCCGGCGGGACGCCGAGTTCCAGAAACTCCGCGACGACCGGCCCGTAATCGGTGATGCCGGAAGTGAGACTGCTGACTCCCCTGCCCCGTTCACGGAATTCCGGGAGCCGGCGGAAGCAGACCGCCCTCCTCCGGCTCCCCGGCGACTCCCGCAGCCGGGGCGGGAGATCAGAGCAAAGCCGCCGCGAGCGCAGCAAGCTCGCTGCGCTCGCTCCGGGCCAGCGTGACGTGACCGAAAAGAGGCTGCCCCTTCATGCGGTCGACGGTGTAGCTGAGCCCGTTGCTTGATGCGTCCAGGTACGGATTGTCGATCTGGTGGGGGTCTCCGGTCAGGACCATCTTCGTATCTTCGCCGGAACGGCTGATGATGGTTTTGACCTCGTGCGGCGTCAGGTTCTGCGCTTCGTCGACGATCACGAACTGGCGCGGAATGCTGCGGCCGCGGATATAGGTCAGCGCTTCGAGCTCAAGCTTGCCGCTGTTCATCAGCCCTTCGACCGAATAACGCGACGAGCTTTTCGCCTTGCGCTCCGCCTCACCGCCGAGCAGAAAGTCGAGATTGTCGAAGATCGGCTGCATCCAGCTCGCGAGCTTCGCGCCCTTGTCGCCGGGCAGGTAACCGATGTCGTTGCCGAGCGGAATGATCGGGCGCGACACGAGAATCCGCTCGAATGCGCTCTCATTCAGCACGAGCTGCATCGCCGCGGCCAGCGCCAGCAGCGTTTTGCCGGTGCCGGCACCGCCGACCAGGGTGACGAGCCGGATTTCGGGGTCGAGCAGCAAATCGAGCGCCATGCGCTGCTCCTTGTTGCGCGGCGCCACGTTCCAGACCCGGTTGGTCCGGTTCGAATCGATGACCTCGAGCTTGTCGTCGGCATGGAGCCGGGTGAGCGCGCTCTGTTTCGAGTTCCCCTCGGCGGTGATCACCATGAATTCATTGACCAGCAGCGAACGGTTTCCGTTCGGAATGCCGTGGCCTTTGTAGAGCGCATCGAGTTCGGCCGCATTCAGATGCCCCTCCTGAAAGCCGGTGTAGAGCGCGCGTTCATCGACTTTGCCGCGCTCGAAGTCCATGACTTTGAGCCCGATCGCATCGGCTTTGAGCCGCAGGTTGATGTCCTTGCTGATAAAGACGACCCGGCGGCCCTGCTCCTGAAGCCCGAAAGCGACCTTCAGAATCCGGTTGTCCGGCGAATCGCCGCCGAGGTCGAGCCGGAATACCTCCCGGATCTTCGAATCCATCTCGCCGTTGCCGAGTTCGGCCGCGCTCAGCACGAAGAGCCGCCCGGTCGCGCTCGCCGAGACGGCCGACAGCGGCACTCCTCTGCGGAGCTGCCCCGGCTTGCCCGCCGCCTGGCGCAGCTTGTCGAGCCGGCGGATGACCTGCCGGGCGTTGCGTCCGAGCTCGTCGGAATTTTTCTTGAACTTATCGAGCTCCTCGACCACCGCCATCGGAATGACGACGTCGTTGTCGTGGAACGATTCGATGCTCTGCGCGCTGTGCAGCAGAACATTGGTATCCAGCACAAAGGCTTTCACTGTCATATGAGCCCTCCTTCCGCCATGCGCCGTTGCGGCCGGCGCTGTTCGTCAATACATCGGCTGCGGCTCCTGGTCGAACTGCTGCCCGGCCCGGCTCACCGCTTCGCTGCGGGTGCGCACACCCGTGCCGGAAGCCTGCATGGTCCGCTTCGTGAACAGGCCGAGCAAAGCCGGCTGCTCGTAGGCGAAGGTCTGCGCGTTGATGACGCGCGCGCCGTTCTTCGAGCGGATCTCCTGCGTCAGCAGGTGCATGACGCTTTCGACATCCGCGTTGTTCTGGAAAATCGCGACTTTCCCCGACCCGGCCGCGCTGCCGCCGATGATCGGGAGCCCCCAGAAGGTGTAGCACGGAATTTCGACCGAGGTGTGGCAGACCGCCTTGTCCGCCCGGTCCGAAAGCCCGAGGCCGTTGAATTTCTGCGTCGATTCAACCGAGGTGCACCCGGCGAGCATCAGCAAGGCGGCACAGCCGCCGGAAACCCATGCGAAAACGTGTTTCATCGATGAAAGAACTCCTTTGGTTACTTGCTGTATTTCAGCGCCTTGGCGCCGATGTCCCGGCGGCAGAAGCCGCCCTTGAATGAAATTTTGTCCACCGCCTGATACGCTTTGTCGATCGCTTCGGCGATGGTTTTGCCGCGGGCGGAGACGCCGAGGACCCGGCCGCCGGCGTTCACGATTTTGCCGTCTTTGAAGGCGGTTCCGGCATGGAAGACGACAGCCCCGGTCGCGGCGGCCTCTTCGAGCCCCCGGATTTCGAACCCTTTTTCGTAGTCGCCGGGATACCCGCCCGAGGCGAGCACCACCGAAACGGCCGGATCATCGGACCAGACCAGCTCCGCTTCGGCAAGGCGGCCGTGCGCGACCTTGTCGAGCACGTCGAACCAGTCGCCGTCGAAGCGGCGCAGCACGGGCTGGATTTCGGGGTCGCCGAAACGGACGTTGAATTCAAGCACCTTCGGCTTGCCGCCGCAGACCATGATGCCGACGAAGATCACGCCGCGGAAATCGAGTTTTTCAGCCTGGACGCCCTTCAGGAACGGCGCCAGGATTTCATCGTGAACCTGCCGCCAGACGCCGTCATCCACCACCGGGGCGGGGGAATAAGCGCCCATGCCGCCGGTATTGAGCCCGGTGTCGCCGTCGCCGACGCGCTTGTGGTCCTGCGACGAGACCAGCGGCACGATCGTCTTGCCGTCGCAGAGCGCGAGGATCGACGCCTCTTCGCCGTACAGGCACTCCTCGATCAGCACCTTCGCTCCGGCTGAGCCGAAGGCGCCGTCGAAGCAGTCGTGCAGGAAGGCGAGCGCCTCCTCCGCATTGTCCGCGACGAAGACCCCTTTGCCGGCGGCGAGGCCGTCGGCTTTGACGACGATTCCCTTTTCCCCGGCCGCGAACTCCTGCCGGATGTAGGCGGCGGCGGCTTCCTCATGATCGAAGGCAGCCGCTTTCGCGGTCGGAATGCCGTATTTCAGCATGAACGCCTTGGCGAAATCCTTGCTCCCCTCGAGCTGCGCGGCCGCCTTGTCCGGGCCGAACACCGCCAGGTTCCGGGCGCGGAACACGTCCGCGACGCCGTCGCAGAGCGGCGCTTCGGGGCCGACCACGGTAAGGTCGATGCCGTTCTTCTCCGCGAAATCCGCGAGTTTTTCGAGTTCATTCACCCTGATTGCCACGCATTCGGCGTCCGCCGCGATGCCGGCGTTGCCGGGCGCGCAGTAAATCTTTTCGACTTCGGGACTCTGTTTGAGCTGCCAGACGAGCGCGTGCTCGCGCCCGCCCGAACCGATCACCAGTACTTTCATTTCTTCTCCATGCCGGGGATTGCGCGCTTCCGGAGTTTTCCGCGGAAAAAACGCTTGCAATCCGCTTGTTTTGATATTACTATAACAATAGCGCAAATTTCGGAAAGTTAAAGTAAACATGTTGGAAAATCGCGACGAAATCTTGAAAATGGACGATGCGGAGCTCTCCCGGCTCTGCGAACTCGAATTTTTCAAGGGAACCGGCAACGGCGGCCAGAAACGGAACAAAACCTCCAGCGCCGCACGGGTCCGCCTGGCCGGAACCGCCTACACCGCCGCCGACTGCACCGAGCGCAGCCAGCACCGGAACCGCGCCGCCGCGCTCGCCAAGCTCCGGATCGCCGTCGCCTTCGGCGAACGCGAAACTCCCGCGCAGCCCCCGGAACGTTTCGAATGCGCGCTCGGACACGCCGGATATCCGCTCTGGCTCGCCCATATTCTCGACGTGGCGGCGGAGGAGAAGTGGGAGCTCAAAGCCGTCGCCGCGAAAATCGGCTGCACGCCGAGTTCCCTGGTGAAGAAACTGGCCCGCGACCCGGCGCTCTGGCAGTTTGCGAATGCCGAACGGACGCGGCTGGAGCTGCCGCCGCTGCGCCGTCCGTGACGGCGGCGGGCAAGAGGATAAAAGGTAAATCAGGAGGTCCCGGATGCTGCATTCCTTCAACCCGCTGGGCGACCGGACGCCGCGTCGGCTTTCGGCCGCGACCCGTGAACTCGCCGCCCGTTATCTGTCCGGAGAGATCGGTTCGACGCTCCGGCCCGCGCCGCAGGCTGCCGGAGACGAACCGTATCCGGTTCAGCTGCGGCGGCTGGCGGCGGAGGCGGAGACGGCGCTCTCTCCCGACGAACGGCTGGCCGGAGCGGCGCGCTGGCTGGAGGCGACCTTTCACCGCTTCCCCGGCACCGACCGGCCGTCGGTCAGCCATGTGACGGCGGATTTCCGGCACGCGGTGACGGGCGGCCTCGCCGGACTCGAGGCCGATATCGCCGCCGGGCGGCGCGCCAATCCGGAGGGAGCACCTTTTTATGACGAGCTTGCGGCGTGCATCGGGGCGATGCGGCTCTGGGTGGAGCGCTACCGGACGGAGCTGGCGGAGCGTCTCGAGGAGTCGCCGTTTTTTCCGCGGATCGCCGCCGCGCTCAAGCAGGTGCCGGAGCGCCCGCCGCGCGATTTTTTCGAAGCGGTCCAGTCGCTCTGGCTGTTCTGGACCTTTCAGCGTCTCGCCGGGAACTGGTCCGGTCTCGGGCGGATTGACGAATTGCTCGGGCCCTTTCTCGATGCCGATCTCGAAGCCGGGCGGCTCGACCTCGGAGAAGCCCGCGAAATTCTGGCCTGCTTCTGGATCAAGGGCACCGAGTGGATCACGGGCCGCCGGGTCGCCGGCGGCGACGCGCAGTTCTATCAGAATGTGATCCTGGCCGGAACCGGCCGCGACGGGCGCGAAGTCTGCAACCGGGTCACCATGCTGATTTTCGACATCGTCGAAGAGCTTCACATCAGCGATTTTCCGCTCGGCGTCCGGCTGTCGCGGAAGAGCCCGCCGCCGCTGCTGCGCCGGGTCGCCGAGCTTCAGAGCCGCGGCGGAGGAATCGTCTCGATCTACAATGAAGAGGTCGTCATCGCCGCCCTCGTGAAGTTCGGCTATCCCGAAAAAGAGGCGTGTGATTTTACGAACGACGGCTGCTGGGAGACGCTGATTCCGGGTGAAACCGCCTTCAGCTACTGCCCGTTCGATGCGCTTCAGGTCTGGCAGGACGTGTTTTTCGCCGACTGCAATTATCCGGACTTCGAATCGCTGTTCGCGGCCTATTCCGCCGCGCTCAGGCGGCGGCTCGAACAGGTTTGCGCAGGCTGCTCCGGCAGTTTCAACGCCCCGGACCGGACCGCGCCGACGCCGCTGCTGTCGCTGCTGATGCCTTCCTGCATCCGTTCCGGGCGGCCGTACAACCGGCGCGGAGCGAAGTACAATGTCGTTGCGTTGCACGCGGGCGGGCTGCCGGATGTGGCGAACTCATTCACCGCCGTCCGCAAGCTGGTCTATGAGGACGAGTGCTGCACGCTCAACGAACTGCGCGGCATCCTGCTGCGGGATTTCGGCGGGGACGAGCGGCTGCGCCGGATGTTCGAACGCTGCGCCGTCTGGTACGGAAACGACGACGAAGCGGCCGACGCGATGCTGGCGCGGGTGGTCTCCGGTTTTGCCGCCGCCGCCGCGGAGTTCCGGGAGCGGGACGGCCTGCTGCATCCGGCCGGAATCAGCACCTTCGGGCGCGAAGTCGAATTTGCGCCCTCCCGGCTGGCCACGCCGTTCGGCAGGCGCGCGCACGATTATTTGTCCGGCAACCTCGCTCCGTCTCCCGGCACCGACCGCAACGGGCCCGGCGCCGTCGTCAAATCCTGCTGCCGGAACGACTTCACGCAGATTCCGAACGGCTGCCCGCTCGATTTGCGGTTCGACGCGGCCGCGCTTGCGTCCCCATCCGGAGTCGCGATGCTCGAAGGGCTGCTGAAAAGCTTTATCGGGCTCGGCGGATACTATCTTCAGGTCGATGCGGTCAGCCGCGAGATGCTGGTCGATGCGAAGGCGCACCCGGAACGCTATCCGAATCTCGCCGTCCGCATTTCGGGCTGGTCGGCCCGCTTTGCGACGCTCGAAACGGCCTGGCAGGACATGGTCATCGCCCGTTCGATTCAGGGGGCGGAGGCGGGATAATCGGGCTTTTTTGCGTTCCGGCCTTGCTTTTCCGGCCGGTCCGCAATATCTTATGGCCGTATGACCGCAACTTTGTCAGGAAAAGGAGAGAATGAATATGGCGCAGTGGCTTTTACTGCTGAGCATCGCGATGTTTCTGGTGCTGCTGATGTTCATCGTTCTGCTGATGCTCTCCGTTTCACGCCGGGTCCTGCGGTCGGGCGAATACCATAATCCGCCCATGCCGGATGCGAAGCACCCGGTTCTGCCGCCGATGCCGAATGTGACCAACGCACCGGTAAAAGCCCATGTCGGCAAACCGCGCCGCGACACGACGACCCGTCCGGTTCCGAAAGTCGGACAGCCGGCGGACTCCCCGAACTTTTCCGTTCCGCCGCGGCAGGCCGCCGCGCCGTCCCCGGCCGGGCGTTCCGCGCCGCCGCCGGTCATTCTGAACGAAGCGGCCCGTGAAGTTGCCGAAACCGGGATCAACATCGACGCGGCCAGGATGATTCTGACCGTGTTCAGCCGCATCCGCAGCATCGACGAGATTCCCCCCGTCATGCGGAAGGAGTTCGAGCGCATCGGCATGGACCGGGCGGTCATGAACGAGCTGCTCGGGCTTTCTCTGGCGGCGCGAAGCTGTGCGGCCTTCGACTTCTCGCAGCTCCGGACGCTCAAACCTCAAACCGGACATGTTCTCTACCGGACCATGCAGAAGGTTCAGGAGGCGGCCGTCCCGGCGGAGGAGTGACCATGAACGAAAAAATTTTGCACTGGCGGCAGAAAATCGGAGTCTGGTGGATTCCGGCCTTGTGGATGCCGTTTTTCATTTTCCTCATATGGTGGGGAGGCGATTTCTTTTTTCGTCTCCCGGCAGCATTGGCGACCGGCGATTACTTCAGGATGGTTTCGGATATTCTGGCCGGCGAGCCGTTCAATACCATCCATGCGGGCGGAGCGTTGGATCAGCCTACCATCGGGAAATTTCTGCTTCTGTTTACCCTCTTTTCCGCGATCGCCATTCCGCTTTCACTCCTGATCCGCCGGGTTACCGACATGCGGAAAAGACTGTATTATTGGACTTATGCCGTTGTTTTCTGCTTTGTCATGCTTCTGGCAGTCTCTCTTTTGATGATTCCGGCAATCTGGCTGACCCATTACATTTACGATATGGGGATGACGACGCGCAGAATTCAGGGCGTGTGTTTCGCCATCGGCGGTGTGCTTGTCTGGGCGGGTACAGGCATCACCGTCTTGTCGAAAAAAAAGACCTTTCAACCCGCCGGAAAAGAGGATGTCTGATGCCTGAAATCACCGTTGTCACGCGCGAATGCTGCGAGCTGGTCGATATCACCCGCCGGATTGCCGCACTGGTCCCGCCGGATCTGGGTTCGGGGCTCTGTTCGGTCCACTCCCTCCACACCACGGCCGCGCTGACGGTCAACGAAAACGCCGATCCGGACGTGCAGCACGACCTGCTGGCCAAACTCGACGCGCTCGTGCCGCAGCACGAAAGTTATTACCGTCACGCCGAAGGAAACAGCGCCGCCCACCTGAAATCGTCGCTCATGGGCTTTTCCGTCACGGTTCCGGTGCGGAACGGCAGGCTGCATCTCGGCACCTGGCAGGGCATCTACCTGTGTGAATTCGACGGGCCGCGCACCCGCCGGGTCGTGGTCACTTTCGTCGAAGCGGCAAGGTAAATGCCGTTTCCCGCAACCCGATAAGGAGTCGCCGTTCCGATGTTCCGTTCCGCCGTTCTGTTCGCCGCCGTTCTCGCCGCGTTTGCCGCCGCCGCCGTCGAGACCGTCCTCGTCTGCGAAGATGAAAGGATGCTGCCGTTTCTGAAAAGCGCGGCTGAACTGTGGCCGGAGGGGATCGACTTCGCCCCGCTCGCCGAACGCCCGCTCGTCCCGGCGGGAACGGCCGGGCGGATTCTGCTGGAAGAGACCGGGGAGGAAGGGCTGATCGCCGTCGTCGCGGCCGGTTTTCATCTGAACGACAGCTCTTTCCGTCCGGCCCGCGTCGCCGTGTTCGACCGGCAGAGCAGCTGCCGGCTGGTCGACCGGTCGCTTCCGGCCGCGCCGGGAGAGGCGGAACAGGTGCTGCTCCAGGCGCTCCGCGACGCGGCGCTGAACGCCGGCAGCCCGGAGAAACGGAAGTTCGCCGCCGTGGCGGAAACGTTTTTTACGGAGCTCCCGCTGAACCGCCGCGCCGCCGCCGCGCATATCGCCGCCGCGCTGGAGCTTCGACTCCGCTATCTGCCCGGCGTCATCACCGCCGGAAAAAGCGAGATGAACGACCTGGCCGAAGAGACGCGCCTGACCGGAATCGGCGGCAGGCTTCCGCACGACCAGACGCTGCTGCAGCTCGAATTCCTGCCGGACGGAGAATCGTTCCGCATCCGCCTCCGGGCCTTCGACGGCAACGGGGCGGAGCGGTACGGCCGCGAGTATCCGGCCGCCGGAACCCCGGTCGAAGCCATGCTGAACGATCTGGCTGCTCATCTGGGCGTCACACCCGGCCCGGCGCCGTCCGCCGCGGCGGAGTATCCGCGCCTCCTGGCGGAATGCGAATATCTTTGGAAAGCCGGCCGTTTCCGGGAAAATACGCGCAAGGCCGCCGCCGCCGGCATGCTCGCGGCGGGAAAGGCGCAGAGCCCCGTGTTCGCGCTTCGCGCCGCCCTGAACAGCCGGGGTGTCCTCAATGCGGAGCCGGAAGAGCAGTTCGCCTCGCTCCGGGAAGCCGCCGCACTGCTTGAGGAGCTTCCGCCGGCGAGTTCCGAAACCGAAGCCGCCCGCCTGTTCCGCGGGCTGCTGCGGCGGCTCTACGAATCCCGCGAATGCCCGGCGGCGCTGCGCGGAGAGGTCGCGGCGTGGCTCAGCGGCTGCCGCCCGCTCATTCTCTGCGGCTTTCGGCCCGACCTGCCGCCTCCGCGTGTTTCCGCGCCGCTTGAATCGCTGTCGCCGTCCCTCTATTTCGATGACGATGCATTCCTGAAGGAGGCCGTTCCCGCGCTCGAAGCGATGGCGGCAGATGCGCCGGGAAATGAGGACGAAGCGTTTTACCGTGCCGTTCTGTCGTTCGGCGCGGAATTTATGCCGGTCGTGGAACTGCTGCCGCCGGGGGCGGAGCCGCAGCGGAAGATTCTGCGGGAACTCGCCCGGAAGCTGACCGCCTCCCCCGGCAGCGCCTGGAAGGCGTTCGGACTTACGCTCGATTACCGGCTCCGGCTGCCGCTGTCCGGTTCCGAGGCGGAGCAGCTCCGCAACGCCTATGCGGATGCGCTGCTCAAGCTGCCGCCGCACTGCCGGGATGCCGAGGCTCACAGCGCAATCTGGAGTTTGCTCGACTCACGGGAGGAGCAGAAGGCCGTTGCCGGAACGGTCGCGTTCCGCCGCTCCCGGACGCTTCCGGCAGATGATCCGGAGTCCGCGGCGAACGCCTCGCCCGCCGCGCTTTTCGGGCTGCTCAAAAAACAGCAGGTCGATGCGCTCGAAATGCACCGCGGAAAGTGGGCGAAGGTTCTGCACCGCGAATTTTCCACCCTGGATATCGACAAACTCGCTTCTTTCAACCCCGGCTACCGCTTCACGCGTTACGGCTGGGCGTGGGAGAAGGGTTCGATCCGCGGGTGGGCTTTCGACGGAAGGAACGGCTTCATCCTCGGCGTCCCGGCCCGCGGCCGCAGACTGACGCTCTCGATGTGGGACTCCGGCGCGCGCCGGGTGAAGCAGCTTTATGAATTCCCGCACGATCTGCTGCAACTGGATAACCTTCCGTCCAGAAACATCCCGATGAACGCCATCGACAACTGCGTCCTCATCGGGACCGGCAGCCAGATCGTCATCGCCCGGACCTCCCCGGGCAAACCGCAGATCATCGAAAACCTGCCCGGCCGCGTCATGTCGATGACGCTGAACCGCGGGCGCGTCTACGCTTTTATCGCGGACGGCGACAACTTCTCCCCGAAGTTCATCCGGCTCATCTCCTGCCGCCTCGACGGCAAGGATATGAAAACGCATATCGCCACCGACCGCCCGGCGGCGGAAAAGCAGAATTTGTTCGACCGGGCGGCATCGACCTTCACCGTCTCCGGGCTCGGGCGCAAAATCGGCAGCGGCAAACTCTATTTCCATACGGTTGCCAACGGCCGGGGCCCTTCCGGCTTCTGGGAGTTCGACACGGAAACCGGGGAGGCGAACCGCCTGTTCTGCAACGCCGCCGACGGCCGCACGCTGGTCATGTCTTCGCACGGACAGGCGTTCTTCACCCAGCAGCGCGATCTGCTCTGCCTCGGCATTTACGGCTACCGTTCCGTCGGCGACGGTCCGGCCGCCTTCTTTCTGCGCTATGATGTCAGGACCGGAAAGAAAGAGCTCTACGGCTGGGGCGACGAGGCGATCCTGAAGAAACTCGGCCTCGCTTCGCCGTGGGGGAAACGGCTGAATTTCTCGGGGCCGTTCTGGATCGAGGGCGACAATTTCTGGGGAGCGGGCGGCTGGGCGGCCAACAAGATGGCGGTCCATTTCCGGCTGAGTGCGCCGGAGCAGTCGCCGCGGCTGCTCTTCCCGTGCGCCCGGGGCGTCTTCCCGGGCAATGTGAAGAATTCAGTCGTCTTTCTGACCGACGACAGCCTCGTCGAGGTCCGCTGCCTCTCCCCCGGCACGGGAAGAAGTTTCACCGCTTCCGGAGCAGAAAGGCTTTGAGTTCCGGATCGGGTTCGAGATCGGCGAGCGCCCCGATTACTTCGACGTCGGAGCGGACGGAACCGGGGAAGACGTGCGTTTCGACCCGGCCGTCGGCATACAGGATATTCACGCGGTTCCGTGCGTGGTTGCCGGGCAGTTCGAAAGCGACCGGACACTCTACCTGTTCCCGGTTCGCTCCGCCGAGATAAACATAGCTGCAGTTGCGCCGGGAAAGCCGCCTGAAGTCGACTTGCTCCGAGCCGGACGGACACACCCATACCTCCGCCTCCGCCAGCGGCAGCGCCTCGAATCCCGGAATTCCGTCCGCAGCCGGAAATGCGCCGCCGTTTTCGTCTGCATACAGCAGGAGGGCGGCCCCGATCCGGCTCAGGTGCTCCCGGCAGCCGGTCAGCGCAGCCTCCTGCCGGCAGCGGAGATAGAACGGATAGCCGACCGCCCCGAAAAACAGCAATGCGCCGGCGGCAAGCAGAATCGCCGCGGTCAGAATGCCGCGGCCGCGCATCGGAACGTTCCGGCCGTCCTGCGATACGGTGAACATCTCGATCAGCACCCAGAGCTCCACCGCCCAGAGCATGAGGCCGCAGCTCAGGAGCGTGACGCCGAGCTGGACGAGCCCTTCTCCGGTCCGCTTCGCATAGAAGTTGTGGATTCCGGCCCAGCCGAAGAAAAAAGCCAGCAGCACATAAGCGACCCGGCTCTTCGGCTCCAGCCGGCCGGGAGCCGTCAAAGCGCCGCAAAGCGGGCAGTTGATGTCGGCCGCGGTGATTTTGCGGCCGCATTTCGCGCACGTCGATTCCCTGTTTTCCGTCATCCTCGGGCCCTCCGGTTCAGAATTCCGCTGTTTTCGCCTTCAGGAACGCCTTCGCCTTCGGATTCGCAGTCTCCCGTTCCAGATATTCCAGCAGCTTTTTCGGGGTGCTGACCGACGCCGGATAACAGCTCCCCGTCACTCTGCCGTCGCCGTACAGCACGTTGATGAAGTTGTTTCGATGGCTGCCGGGACGCTCGAACGCGACCGGACAATCCTCCACCCAGTCGAACCGCCCCGCACCGCCCAGATAGAGGTAGTCGCAATGGATGTCGGCCAGTTCCCCGTTCGCCGGAACGGTATCCGTGGCCGGACAGATATAAAACGCCTGGTCAGTCGGTATCTCCAGCAGATTCAGTCCGGCAGCGTTATTTTGCGGCGGATACCAGGAATCATATTCAGAGGCATACACGGCAAGCCCGATGCCGATCTGTTTCAAGTTTGACGCACAGGCGAACGCCCAGGCCCGGTCTCTGGCCTGATTCGGAGCCGGAAGTCTTATGCCGGCAGCAAACACCAGTATCGCCATAAGAGGAATTGAAACCACCAGAAGGATCACGGCAAGAACGACGCCGTTCCCGCTCATCGGGACTCCTCTGCCGTCCCGGCTGACCGCCAGCATTTCGACGATGACCCAGATGCCGACGGCCGGGACGAGAAGCCCGCAGGAGAGCAGCGACATCAGCAGCTGCGCCACCGCGGAACCGGTCCGCCCCGCGTAAAAGTTGTGGATTCCGGCCCAGCCGAAGAAAAAAGCCAGCAGCACATAAGCGACCCGGCTTCGCGGCGGAGCCGGCGGCGGCTGAATCACGACATGGATGTTCTGCTGCGCCGGAACGGGAGCGGAGGGCGCCGGATTCTCCGCAGAGGCTCCGCAATTCGGACAGAATTTGCCGCCGTCCGGAAGCCGGCTGCCGCAATTCGAACAAAACATAAGCGCACCTCCGTTGAAGTTTCCCCTTCGAACTCCACTGACCGATTTGTTTTTAATCTATCCGCCCGGGAGCGCTTTTCAAGCCGCGAAATGAAAAACGGCGGATTTCCGTCGAAATCCGCCGCCGGACGACTGCTGCCGCAGCCGCCGTTTTTTACCACTGAATCAGCTTCTGCACGTTGACCGGCTCGCCGGTCTGCATCGAGAGGTTCGCGCCGATGCCGGTCAGGATCGACTTCGCGCCGTCGATATAACCGGCGGCGAGGCCGAGCGGATCCTCGTCGACTCCGACGAACAGGTGCTTCAGCAGCCGGTCGTCGCCGCCGCCGTGCCCGGCCAGCGTGTCGGTCGTGTATTCGATGACCTGCGGTTTCCCCCAGTGCGGCTGGAAGATGATCTCGGGCGAAAGCTTCGAGCGGTCCTCGGCGAGCTCCCGCATGCCGAAGCTGTTGAAATCCTCGCCCTCGGCGTCGCAGAACGAGCGCTCGACCACATTGAACTCAAGCCGTCCCTTCGTGCCGTTGAAGACGACCCGGTAGCCCTCCCACGGGCAATGCGCGCAGAGGCTGTAAGTCATGACGACGTTGTTCTTGTAGCGGACCATGACGCCCATATTGTCCTCGATGCTGATCCCGTCGCCGAACACGCTCTGGTCGCGGTAGTAGCCGTCCTCGGATTCGGCATTGTAGTAGAGGCCCATCAGCGCCTCGTCCTTCTCGTTCACCTTCAGGGCGAACGGGTCCTTCGCCGCGACTTCGCTGCCGCGGGCGCGGCTGTAAAACTCGGTGATGCCGCGCTTTTCGGCGTTGATCTTGCCGTAGAACTTCAAATCTCCCATCGCGAACACGGTCACCGGTTCGGAGTCGATCCACCAGTTCACCAGATCGAAGTGGTGCGTCGCCTTGTGGACCATCAGGCCGCCGGAGTTGACCTTGTTGCGGTGCCAGCGGCGGAAGTAGTCCGCGCCGTGGCAGGTGTCGAGCAGCCACTCGAAGTGAACGCTGGTGATCTCGCCGACGATACCGGACTTCAGCACCTCCTTGACCTTGCTGTTGCGCGGCGCGTAACGGTAGTTGAAGGTGACGGTCAGGTTCCTGCCGGTGCGCTTTTTCGTGTCGATGATCTGCTGGCACTTCTCGGCGTCGATGGTCATCGGCTTCTCGCTGATCACGTCGCAGCCAAGCTCCATGGCGCGGCAGGTGTACTTGTGGTGGGTGCGGTCCATCGAAGTCACGATGACGATGTCCGGCTTGCACTCGGCGATCATTTTATCGAAATCCTGCGCCATGTAGGTCGGAATATCGGGATGGTTGTTGCAATGCTTCTTGAGGAAGACGTTGTTGTAATACTCCATCCGCTTCCGGTTCGAGTCGCAGAACCCGACCAGCTCGGCCCGGTCCTGAAACTTATTCAGGATCGCCTTGATGTACATTTCCGACCGGCCGCCGGTCCCGACGATGCAGTAACGTTTCTTCATTTGATTGTAATCTCCTTGTTTTTAGGATGTTCAGGACGAAATGCTCTCCCGGCGCACCAGCCGGGCGGGGTAAACGACCAGCTCCGGCGCCCCCTCCGCCGGAGAAAGGATCTTTTCGACGGCGCGCGCCACGGTTTCGGCGTCGGGGTGCGCGACCGTGGTCAGCGCCGGAATCGCAAACGCTCCGGCGGCGTCGTCGTCGAAGCCGGCCACGGCGACCTTCTCCGGAATCGTCACACCGCGTTCGCTCGCATAACGGTAGAAGCCGAGCGCCATGCGGTCGGTATCGAAGAAAACCGCATCCGCCCCGAAGGCGATGATCGCATCTCCGGCCGTAAAGCCGTCGGCGAATTCCAGCCCCTCCGTCGCGATAAAGCCGCTCGTGATTTCTCCGGCGGCGGCGACCGCCTGCTCGAATCCGGCGCGGCGCCCGACGGCGCCGTCCATGCCGACCCGGACGATGCGGCGGCGGCCGGCCCGGATCAGCTCCGTCACGGCGGCGGCGACCCCGCTCGTCCGGTCGGTCTCGATCCGGTCGTATCCGTCGCCGGAAAGCTCGCAGTCGATGAACAGAAAACGGATCGGCAGACTCGAAAGCCGTTCCGCATTCCAGCCGGGCGGCCAAGCCAGGAAGATCACCGCTTCGACGATGCCGGTCCAGCTCCGCAACAGCTCGTTCAGCTCCTCCTGGCTCCCCGGCAGTCCGCCGAGCAGCGTGTAGTGCTTCGCCTCGCGCAGGGCCTCTTCGAGCATCCTGACCCGGCGCTGGCCGCATTCATTGAAAAAGCTCTTCCCGGAAATGATTCCGACAATCCGGCTCGCCTGCTGCTTGAGGTTGCGGGCGGCGGCGTTCGGCACATAGTGCAGCTCCCGCGCGGCGGCGAGCACCCGCTTCGCCACCTCGGATTTCACCGGCCCGGAACCCGAAAGCGCCCGCCCGGCCGTGCGGATCGACACATTCGCCGCCTCTGCCACCATTTTCAGTGTTGCCGCCATAAATCCCCGGTATCGTGTTCCATTCCAATGCCATCGTTGGCATTGTCATTAAAATAGGTGCTTTCCCGATGAAAAGCAAGTCGTTTCCAAAAAAAATTCTAGAAAATGTGCTATCGATGGCACAGCAGACGTCCGCCGGTTGAAAAAAATCGAGAAAAAACGGTTCCGCCGCTGGAAGCCGTTTTTCTGTGTGCTATATTTCATTACCGTAACGCGGATTCATGACAAGCCGGGAGAACGGGCGCCATGCGCCGTATCGTAAAATCATTGACGACATGCACTGCCGCCGGAATGCTCCTCGCAGCCGGTGCGAACGGGACGGTGTGTCAATCCCGTCAAGACGGACAATGCCTCCCCCGAAAGAGTAAATACGGCGGAGCCGCACGGAACACCGGAGAGGAGCCAGACACGCAGTGTCGGGCATGGTCTTTTGAGACGAGCACGACACGCAATGTCGGGCACAATCATTTCAGAAAACGGGGCCCCCGAAAAGTATCATCCGCCGCACAAGCGCAGAGGATGACAAGCCCGGCTTGTCCTCCCGGCCTCGGCGAAGGAGGAAGGGGGGCCACTTTTCGTGGATCACAGGAGATTCCCATGGATCGAATCAGTTCCGCCCACCCCCGGCTGCTGGTCGGGGAATTCGGATTTTCCGTCCTGAAACGCAATGCGGCGTCGCCGGAGGGGAAGGCTTTCAAAGCGCGCCTTCTGCACGATGCGGAGCTCCTGCTCGGCTATCCGCCGCAGCCAAGGAAGATGGAGGGGCGCCGGCTGCTCTCCGCCAGCCGGAACGTGCTGTACCGCATCAACACGCTCGCGGCAGCCTGGCTGCTCAGCGGCGAACGCAAATATGCGGACCGTGCGATCCGCGAAATGACCAATGCGGCCGGTTACTCCGACTGGAATCCGTCCCACTATCTCGACGTCGGCGAAATGACCCTCGCCCTTTCCATCGGCTACGACTGGCTGTATGAACTGCTGACTCCGGACGAACGCTCCCTGATCGAACGCGCCATCGTCGACAAGGGGCTCAAGCCCTCTTATCAGGGAAAGCAGTGGTGGATTACCGGCAGCAACAACTGGAATCCGGTCTGCCATGCCGGCATGGTCGCCGGGGCGCTCGCCGTCGCCGACCTCGAGCCGGCGCTGGCCGAAAAAACGGTCCGGCGCGCGCTTGAAAACCTGCCGCGCTCGATGAAGGCCGGCTACGCTCCGAACGGCGCCTATCCCGAAGGGCCGATGTACTGGGGATACGGAACGGAGTTCACGGCGGTTCTGCTCGCCATGCTCGACGCCGCCTTCGGCGAGGACTTCGGGCTTGCCGCGCAACCCGGATTTTCCGTCACCGGGGATTTTATCCAAGCGACGACCGGCCCCTCCGGGCAGCCGTTCAACTATGCCGACTGCAACACCCGGCGCGGCGCTTCGTTCGCGATGATCTATCTGGCGAAAAAATTCGGCCGGTCCGACTGGTTCGACGCCGTCGAGCGGAAGCTTTTCGCCGATGTCGCGGCAGCGCGCCCGAAATCCGTCGAACGGGGAGGCAACCGCCTGCTGCCGCTCGCGCTGCTCTATCTCGATATCCCGGCGGAATCAGGGAGGCCGCCGCTCTCCTATTACAGCGGCGACGGGTCGATCGTGCCGATCGGCATTCTGCGCTCCGACCACACTTCGAAAGCGGCCTGGGTCGGGCTCAAAGCCGGATCTCCGGCCGGTCCGCACGGCCATATGGACGGCGGCTCCTTCGTCTTCGAATCCGAAGGCCGCCGCTGGGCGGTCGATCTCGGCATGGAAAACTATACGAAGATCGAGGCGACCCGTTTTCAGCTCTGGGACGGCAGCCGGGAGGGCGACCGCTGGAAGCTCTTCCGCCTCGGCCCCGCCAGCCACAACATCCTCCGCATCGACGGCGCCCCGCAGAACGTGGAGGGCAACGCGAAAATCACGAAATTCGCCGCAGACAGCGCCGAAATGGACCTGACCTCCCTCTATGCCCCCGCCGCCCGCAAGGTGACCCGCGCGGCCGCGCTGCTGCCCGGCCGCGCGCTCCGACTCAGCGACCGGTTGACCGGCCTCAGGCCGAACGCCCGGATCACCTGGCAGATGTGCACCCGGGCCGAGGCCGAAGCTTTGCCGGACGGCTCCCTCAAACTGCGGTATGGGAAGCAGGAGCTGCTCATCCGTAAAAATGTGCCCGGCAGCTGGAGCATCGTGCCGGCCGAACTCCTGCGGGACCCGCTCGAATCCGCCAACCCCGGCGCCGGCATGGTCAGTTTCACCGTTCCCGCCCCCGAAACCGGCAATGTCGAACTCGAAGTAACCCTGACCCCGCTCTGACGGCAATGCCGCGGGTCCCGGAGAAGGAAGCCGCTCCTTCTTCTCGAGTCCCGCGAATGCGAACGCCGATGCGGAAGCGGCCCGGCAGAGGAATCAGAGCGCCGCAAGCGAGGTCCGGTCGGCCGCGAGCAGCAGCCCGAGCGCGATCGGCGCGTTGGTCCAGCCGGTGTAGATGCTGTTCTGGCCGCCTTCGAAAAGGTCTCCGCCGCCCCACTCCCCGGCCCGGAGGTCGTACATGCCGCGCCAGCAGCCGCGGAAAGCCGGATTGTCCGACCGGTCCTGAACGGCGGTCAGAAGTTCGAGCAGCTTCCGGTACGCTTCGCGGACCGCTTCGTCCCCGGTGACTCCGGCGGCGGCCTGCAGCCCGAGCAGCGCCCAGTTCGCCGTGTAGATCAGGTCGACGAGATGCGCTCCCTTCGGCGCTTCGCAGTGCTCGGCCGGCAGATTGCCGGTCGCCGGATCGATACGGCGGAGCACGGCGGCGGCGATCCGGGCGGTCAGATCAAGATAGAACTCCTCCCCGGTGACGTTCGCCGCAAAAGCGGCGCCGAGCAGCGCATAACACAGCTCGCTCGCGATGAAGGCGTCGAGACGGCCGCCGACATACTCGTAATAGCGCCGCAACTGTATCGCGAGGACGGGATCGGGCTCGACGGCCAGCGCCGCAGTTCCGGCCAGCAGCGCGACCGCTCCCCAGTGAGGCAGCCTCGGTTCCCCGAGCCAGAACCCCTCCGGATCCGGCCAGCTGCCGTGCGAAATCTCCTGATCCGCTCCGAGCGAACGGTCGACGCCGGCGGCCAGGAGCCGGGCGAGCCGGAGCGCCCGGCCGCGCATCCGGTATTTCCGGTCGAGGTCCGGGCGCAGCGCGGCGATCCGGAACTGAATTGCGCCGCACCAGCCGTTGTCATCGAACCAGCGGCCGGGCTGCTTGGTGATGTTCGACCAGTTCCAGACGCTGTTTTCGGGGAAGATCATTCCGCTGCGGTTGTAGAGGTACATCAGCAGATTTTCGCCGGTGCGCGTGAACTCCTCCGAACCGAACTTCCGGCCGGCCAGCAGGAAGAGCAGCGCGGTTTCGAAGTTGCAGTCCGGCCGGCGCGGTTCGATCACGCAGTAGCCGTCGAACTCGTTCCAGGCAGGAAAGGCACGGCAGATTTTTTCGATTGCCGTGTTGTCCTTCGTGACCGCGATCCGTTCGGCGACGCCCCAGCTGCCGTCCGGCGGATCCATGACGCCCGAATTACAGAACCACTCCAGATTCCGCCTGACCGCATCGAGAAGCTGTTGATCCGTCATTTTCATCGATCTCCTGAATCATTTTAGTTGAACTATTCCAACTATAACCCCGTTCGACGCGGAATGCAAGCGTCTTACGCCATGCCGGCGAGATAAGTGTAGATTTTCGTGTCGATGCCGACGCCCTCAGCCTCCTGCGCGGCGACAAAATCCGCCAGTCCGGACCGTTTGACCCGGAAGACTTCGATGCGTTCGTTCTCCTCCGGGTGCGGCTCGATGCGCCTGCCGCGGCAGGCGTCGCCGTCAATTTCCATCCGGACCATGCAGATGGTTTCGCCGGTGAGTCCGGGAGAGCTCCATCCGGGGCGGCTGCAGCCGAGCACGCGGCCGCAGTAACCGGTCTCCTCATAGAGCTCGCGCACGGCGGTCTGTTCGGCGGTCTCGCCCGGATCGATGAGCCCGGCCGGGAACTCGAGCATAAGCCTGCCGGCCGGCGGACGGAACTGGCGGACCAGTAAAATTTCGTCATCCGGCACGATGCGGGCGAGGATGAAGGCCGCCGAACCGGTTCCGTTGCGGTCGCATGCCTCCCACAGGCGCGGACCGCTGCCGTTGTCGTATTCAAGCTCGCGCAGGACCAGGAAGCGCCCTTCGCCGAGCACACGTTTCAATTTTGCTTCAGGTTTCATTTTCCACTCAATATCGTGATTTTTATTTAAAATGCACTTGCAAATTGGATAATTCAAGTTAATTTATAGAAAAACAGTACGGTTTCCGTGCTGTCGGGGCGACTGGGGAATTCGTCTCATTCAAAGATCTTTTTCTTGGCGGGGCTGCCGATCTGCAACGGTTTCTCGAGGCGGGGAGCTCTATTTCAAAGCGACATATCTCCGGGAATTGCATTCTTCTGACCGGACGGAATTTACGAGACGACAGACATGATTTTAGGGGTTACCGGTGCGTTCGGCTGCGGCAAGAGCGCAGTGCTTGCGGCGTTTGCCGCCCACGGCTGGCGCACGGCCGATGCGGACCATCTCTGCCATGAGCTTTATGCGGAGCCGGAAGGACCGCTGGCGCGGCAGTTCGCAGCGCGCTGGGGGCGGGAAGTGCTGACTCCGGAAGGAGCAGTGGACCGCCGCCGCCTCGGGGCGATCGTCTTCGCGGACCGGACGGAGCTCGAGTTCCTGACCGGCACGCTCTATCCGGAGCTGTCGCGGAAACTCGACGGGCTGATTGCCGACTGCCGGCGGGCCGGAGAGGACGGCGCGTTTGAGCTTCCGCTCCTGTATGAAGCCGGCTACGGGGATAAATTCGACCGGGTGGCCGCGGTCTGGGCCGCGCCGGAAATCCGGCACGCGAGGCTGCGCGAACAGCGCAAATTTTCGGAGGACGAAATCCGGCTGCGCGAAGCCAGGCAGCTTCCGGCCGATGCGAAGCTTGAACGCGCCGATTTCGGAGTGATCAACAACGACGGCCTTGCGGAGCTCGAACTGCAGATCGGCCGGCTGGTCCGGCTTCTGAACGGGAGTGTCCGCTGAAACAACCCGGCAGCTTCCGCCGGCCATAACGATTTTTCAACCAATCTCAAGCAAGGTAAAACAAATATGAACGATTCCGATGATCTGATCCCGATGAACGACGACTCCGGTGAAAGCCGCGCTCCGGCGCCGAAAAAGCGCGGACGCCGCCCCGGCAGTACGAATAAACCGAAGGCCGAAACCGCTCCGGGCGCGGAAGCCGCCGCCCCCGGAGAAGACGGCAAAACGCGCCGCCCGGCCCCCAGGCCGCGCAAGCCGCGGACGCAGCCGAAGGAGGCTCCGGCCGACGGCGCCGCCGAGGAGCTGCCGAACATGGCGGAGTCTTCGGCCGAAGATGTCATGCGGGAACTGCTGATCGAGGAACTCTCCGACTCCGCCGCCGCGGAAAATGCGAACGAAAACTGCCGCAGGGAAGGAGTTCCGGCCGGGGACGCCGGGCGGGAACCGGCGGAAAAGGGCGAACGCGCCGAGCAGCCGTCCGCGCAGGAGCCGCGCCAGGAACGCCCGGAGCGGTCCGACCGTCAGGACCGCGACCGCCAGGACCGCGATCACCGCCGCGGCAACGGCAATTACAACGGCAACGGCAACAACCGCCGGGAACGGGATGTCCAGCGTGACCATGTGGTCTCTTCGCTCAATATCTCCGAGCTGCAGGAAAAGTCGATGCAGGAGCTTGCCGTCATGGGCGCCGAACTCGGCATCGAAGGCATCGGCGCGCTCGACAAATCGACGCTGGTCTGTGAAATCCTGCGGGCGAACGCCGAGAAGTGCGGGCAGATGTACGGTTCGGGTTATCTCGAAGTCCTGCCGGACGGCTTCGGCTTCCTCCGCAGCGCGAGCTACTGTTACCTGCCGTGCTCGGAGGATATCTATCTGTCGCCCTCCCAGATCAAGCGTTTCGCCCTGAAAACCGGCGATTACGTGGCCGGGCAGATCCGCACGCCGCGCGAAAAGGAGCGTTTTTTCGCGATGCTGAAGGTCGAGACGATCAACAACGATTCGCCCGAGCGCAAGAAGGAGATCATTCCGTTCAACAGCCTGACGCCGTATTTCCCGACCCAGCGGCTTGTGCTCGAACGCGACCCGGCCGATTTTTCGACCCGGATCGTCGATCTGGTCACTCCGATCGGCAAGGGGCAGCGCGGACTCATCGTGGCGCCGCCGCGCACCGGCAAGACCGTGCTGCTGCAGAAGATCGCGAACAGCATCCGCGCGAACAACCCCGAAGTAAAGCTCATCATCCTGCTGATCGACGAGCGTCCGGAGGAAGTGACCGATATGAAGCGCAGCGTCGACGCCGAAGTGGTCAGCTCGACCTTCGACGAACCGCCCGAACGCCATGTCCAGGTGGCGGAGATGGTCATCGAGAAGGCGAAGCGGCTGGTCGAATACAAGCACGACGTCGTCATTCTGCTCGACAGCATCACGCGCCTGGCCCGCGCCTATAATACGCTTCAGCCGCACAGCGGCAAGATCCTGACCGGCGGCGTCGACGCGACCGCGCTGCACAAGCCGAAGAAGATTTTCGGCGCGGCGCGCAACATCGAAAACCACGGCAGTCTGACCATCATCGCGACCGCGCTGATCGAAACCGGCAGCCGCATGGACGACGTGATCTTCGAAGAGTTCAAAGGCACCGGCAACATGGAGCTGCACCTCGACCGCAATGTTTCGGACCGGAGGATCTACCCGGCGATCAACGTCGAGAAATCCGGCACCCGCAAGGAGGAGCTGCTGCTCCACCCGGATGAACTCAGCAAGGTCTGGATGCTGCGCAAGGCGATCAACGGCGTTCCGGCCGCGGAGGCGATGGAGCTTCTGCTCGGACGGCTGAAGAAGGTCAAGAGCAATATCGAATTCCTCCTGACGCTGCAGCCGAACAACAACTGACGACAGAAATCCTTCAGGAGGAGTCCATGGCGGAGAACAGGAGAAAAAGCGCGGTGTCCACCTATCTGCTGCTGTTTGTTCTGGCTCTGGTATTCGCGGCGGCGGCAGTGCTGCTGCTGCCGGTTTACCGCAGCTACCAGAAGAAGCAGGCGGAACTCGGCACCCTGAATGAACAGCTCAACGACAAGCGCGACGAGAGCGCCCGGCTCAATACCGAGGTGGGCGAGCTGTCGCGCTCACCGGCCGCGGTTGAAAAGGTGGCCCGCGAAAAGTTCGGTCTGGTGAAGGACGGGGAGCGGGTGATCAAATACGCGGTTCCGGAGAAGGACAGGCGTTAGGTTTCCCGGCGTACCGGCCGGGGAATCCGGCCGGTGCGGCGCGCCTTCCCGGCCGGAATGGATTTCCGTGCGGACGGTCGTCAAATATTTCACATTTTCTGCCTTTTTTCTGTTGCATTTGACAAACAGGTTTCTATATTATAGAAAAGACGTTTCCCAGGTGTTTTTTCCGAGGCCCGCGAGGCCGGGAACGGGGAGCGCAGCGAATTGACGATACCGTACGAATTTTTTGTACAGAAGGGGATTTGACAGTGAGAAAAAACAAGACCGTTGTGCTCGGAGCTGCGGCTCTGTGTGTGGGGATGCTCGGTTTCACCGGCTGCAACAATCAGGTGATGGGAAAACGCGACTACGTTCCGGCCACGCCGGATACGGCGGTCGCGCCGATGCCCGGCGAAGTCTCCGCTCCGCCGGTGACGCAGCTGCCGGTTCAGCCGTCCCAGCCCGTGCAGCAGCCCCCGCGGAACACCGGCTATAAGCCCATGGAGAAGCTGACCTCCGCTCCCGTCACGTCGGTTCCGGCCGGAACGGCGTCCGGCGCCGCGGTTTCGGGGGCCGCCCGGACACATGTGGTCAAGGCCGGCGACACGGTCGGTCATATCGCCCGGCAGTACGGGGTCACCGTGGGAGCCGTCATGCAGGCGAATGATCTCGACGAAGCCAAGGCGAGACGCATCCAGGTCGGCCGGAAGCTGGTGATTCCCGCCGGCGGCGCGGTTGTCGCAAAGCGCGGCAGAGGGAGCAAGAGCACGGCGGCCGGAGCGACGGCGGTCCGGGGAACCGTCAACAGCGACGGCACTTACACGGTTCAGAGCGGCGATTTCCCGGGCAAGATCGCCCGCAAGCTCGGCGTCAGGGAGTCCGAGCTTATGAAGGCGAACAACCTGACGGCGGAATCCGCGAAGCGTCTCCAGGTCGGCCAGAAGCTGGTCGTGCCGGGCAAGGGCGCAAAGAGCGGCGCGGCCGCGGCGGTGACGAAGCCGGTGCAGCAGGTGAAGCCGACGGAGAAGGTTGTTACGGCGCCGGAGAAGAAAGATCCGCTGGACGACGTGCTTGCCGGTTCCGATGTGAAGAACCCGCCGACGAGCCAGCCGATTGACGTGACTCCGGTCCAGCCCGTCGATCCGACGGTGCCGGTTGTCGAAGAGAGCGGCGTGACGGTTCCGAATACGATTCCGATCATCGTCGACGAGGACACCACGCTCGAGGCATTTGCCGCGAAGCATAAGACCACGGCCGATGAGATCAGGAAACTGAACGAGGGCATGGTTCCGGCGGATGGCAAGCTGTCCAAGAACCTGCTCCTGATGATCCCCGGCAACTGAGAGACCGGAACAAAGTGAAAAAGCGCACCGTTTTCACGGTGCGTTTTTTTATATTCCTATAAAACCGCCGGCCTTTCCGGCGGCGGAGCCCGATGAGATTGACTGTCATGCAAAACCCGGAACGGAGCCGGCGCCCCGGCGCTCCGGAAAGCGGCGTTTGCCGCCAGCGCCTGCATGCAGCGTCTCCGGATACAACTGCTGGAAAAGCAGAAAGTTCCGCCGGAGGAGATGCGGACCGTTCGGAGGAAACAGAAGCGGGAGATTGAATCCGGCATCGGCTTCCCCGCGCCTCCGCCGGCGGAGCCCCCGTCCCTCAACGGCGCCCCGCCCGAACTTGGCCCCGAACATGGAACTCCGCCCTGACTTACCGCGAGAGAATTCCGCTACCTGATGATCCGCGCCAATCCGAAAGACGGCGTATTCCCATACCGGTCCCGTTCCTCTGTTACGGACACAACATCCACGGAAACCAGAAAAAACGTCACCTGAACATCAGCGAAAAATCGAATGGGCCGTAGTCGACGTCCGCTTTCACAAGGAGCCGGTTTTTCCCCTTCTCCAGCCGGACCCTGCACCTGAGTTCCTTGCGGAACGAAAGCGACAGCACCGGCGAGTTCGGATCGCGGTTGAAGGTGTGGATGTGGTCGTCGATCACCGGCTTTCCGTTCACGCAGACCCGGATGCCATTGAAGGTCGAAACCGCCAGCTCATACTCCCCTGCTTCCGGCGCTTCAACGACGGCGGCGGCATAACCGGTTACGTATTGAAGCGGCGAAACATCGAGCCCCGGCACATCCGCCCGTACGAAAGCGCTGCCGAGATCGACCATGCCGTCCGCCGCGGCACGATGCGCTTTCCAGCGGTTCACGACAATTCCGGGCTCGTAGTACGCCTTTTCGTAAGCCGGAAATTCAGCCTTGTATGCCCCGGCATCCGGAACCGCTCCCTCCTCGTCTTTGAGGAAAGCGGTTTCGAGACCGACGCACTTCGGCCGTTCCCCGGCATTCGGGAACGGCCCGAGCAGCATCCAGTCGCGGACGAATCCGCCGCGCGTCACCGCCGCAACCGGAACCGGGGGCGTCAGGCTCGTTTCGAGCACAAGCGGTTTTCCGGCCGGATCAAGGAAACGCAGCGCGAATTCGTAGCCGCCCGTCTCCTGTTCAATCTTGACCAGCAGACGGTTCCAGCCTGCTTTCAGCCGAACCGGAATACGGTTTTCGTCCGGCTTACAGCCGCGGTAGGTGCGCAGTTTGCCGATCATATCGCCGTTCAGCCAGATCTTGTAGCCGTCATCGCTGCCGATGGTCAATACGGCGTCGCGCTCCGTTTCACTCTTCACATAGCAGGCGGCATAACCGAAAATGAACTGAATGATGCCTTCGAGGCCAGGGTGATCGATCAGGAAAGCTCCGGTCAGGTCAACCGTGTCCTTCGGCGAAATCAGCCAGTCCCAGCGGAGCGACAGCAATCCGGGCGCCCAGAATGCTTCGGGATTGCGCTTGAACTCCGCTTTCACCGGCGGCAGTTCGAGCGACGGCACGAGCTGCGCTTCTCCTCCGAGAAAGTCACGGTCGAGGCCGTCGTCCTTCAGATTCGTCCGGCTGGCGTAATTCGGAAACGGTCCGAGCACAAGCCAGCGCCGGATGAATCCCTCCGGGCCGACCGCCGGAAGTCCGTCGTAAGCAGATTTGTCCGGACGCAGCGCAATCTTCTGCGTCTTCCGCATTTTCGCGGCGGCAACCACGCCGGTGGTGTTCTTTCCCGGCAGAAATTCCGCTTCGCCCTGTTCGACATCAAACCGCAGCCGCGGCAGATACGCCCAACCGGGTCCGCCGAGCGGCGTACAGCCGAGTTCGATCTTGCGCCGCAGCACTTTTCCCGCCGCCTCGACCGAAACCGTACAGGTTCCGGGGCGGCCGAAGAAGAACCACGCCCGGCCCTCCGTATCGGCTTTCACTGCGCGGCGGCCGAATTCCGGTCCTTCGACCCAGACGTTAACGCCGGAGAGCGGCCCGCTGCCCGAACGCACTTCGACCAGAAGTTCGGGAGAGCGGCGGACCTCCGTGCCCGGAACCTGCCTGAATACACTCCGGTAAGCGTCCGCCACGCCCGAAAGCGTATAGGCCGGGCGCAACGGATCAAAGAAATTGACCGGGTGGCGCATGGTCATGTAATCGAGCCAGACCTTCTCCGCCCGGATTCCGCCGCCGCCCGAAAACGCGGGCCACTCGACCGGCACGGAGAACACCTGCCGCGGCTCGGCCATGTAGAGATCGCTCCACGGACCGCATGAATTCCCGTCGCGTTTGGTCGAAATCCCGCCGAGTCCGGTAAAGGTATACGGCATGACGCCATCCGCCCCGGCCTTCTGATAGGCCCTGACCGTGCGTTCGAGCCACATCTTCATCAGGCGCTCGGCGCCGCGCGCCTGCCGCGCGTCCTGAATCGCCTTCGACACTTCCGGATTCCAGAACTCCCCGATGACGACCGGCTTCTTCGCATTCCGGGCATACTCCGCCAATCGCGCATTGCCGAGGTCGTAATCATGCAGTACCGCGACCGGAGCTTCCGGCAGCATCGCCGAAGCGTGCGAGTGGTTCATGAGGATCATATGCGGCGCTTCGGCCTGCGCCCACTTGCGAAAGCGGGCGATTGCCCGGTGATTCGCCGCATTCAGCGTCTCGTTTTCGAGCGAGAAGAACAGCATCGACGGAGCGTTGCGGAATTTCCGCATGGTTTTCACATAGTACTCGCGGCAATTTTCAAGCCAGACCGGATCGTCGTAATTGGCTTCGCCATTGATGTCGACCGGCGCGAAAAGATTCCACCACGGCCCCTCTCCTTCGGAGAGGATTCCGGCATCATCGCAGGCGGCTACCAGCCAGTCGTGCAGGTTGAAGCGGTGATAACGCAGAAAATTGATATGCGCCTCCTTCCGCGCCCGGTTCAGGAACAACTCCGCGTGTTTGTTGTTGCGAGCCGTGACCCGTTCGGTAACGGTGGACGAACTGCCCTGAATTGCAAACTCCTTTCCGTTCAGGAACAGCTTCCTCCCCCGGATTTCAGCCTCGCGGAATGCAAACAATGTGTGCGCAACAGCGCTCCGTTCGGCCGTCGTTACGGAGGAAACGAGCGTGTAACGGTTGTGCGGATCGCCGTATTCGCCGCCGAACCCCCAGAGCTTCGGTTTTTCAAAGGCCGCTTCAGCTTCAACCGTTTTCTCCCCGCCGGGCGCGAGCGTTACGCGCTGTTCCGGAAGCACGAGAAGCTGCGTCTCCCCATCGCGCACCTCGGCATTCAGCACCGCCTCGGCCGGGGCATTCCCGTCGTTGACCAGCGTGGTCCGCACGATGATCTTCCTCCCGGCCAGCAAGGTGCGGATATAGACATCCTCCGCGCGAACCGGCGGCCTGGCGAGCAGCTCCACATCACCCGAGATCCGCAGCGGATAAGCGTGCGCTTCGGTCACGGGATACAGATAGTGCGCCTTGAGCTTGTGATAACGCGGCACGTCACTCGGCTCCCCCATCGCCACCTTCTCCGACGAAGCGACGAAAACGTGCAGGTGGTTCTCCTTCCCCGGAACCGCAAGCGCCGTCACATCGAGCTCGAACGGAATGAGCCCACCGCAGTGACGACCCGCGAAACGGCCGTTCACGAACACATCGGCACACATCATGACTTCGTCGAATTTCAGGAACAGCCGTTCGCCGTTCCAGCCGGCCGGAACTGTGAACGAGGTCCTGAACCACGCCTCGCGAATAGAGGCCGCACGCCAGTAAGCGCCTGCCGCACGGCCGAATTCCTCGTCGGAGATATTCGCCATATTGTAGAAAGCGAACGGCGAATCATTCGGAATCGGAACGTCGACCCACTTATCCGGCAGCACATCCGGCCTGCCCGGCGCGAACTGCCAGACGCCGGAAAGCAATAGCCGCTCGGTCCCGCCGAGCCGGTGTTCCGGCAGCGAAGCATCGCGTTCGACAAAGAATTCCGGGAATTCGACCGTTTCCTGCGGCTGCTTCATAAACTTCCGCGCTTTCTCCAGATAACGCGATCCATTGTCGAGATCGGTCAGAATCCGTGTAAAAAATGCAAAGTCATAGACGCCCGAATCAGTCGCGGGCGTTTTCAGCTCCTTCGAGGCCGCCTCAAAATAGCGTCGGGCGATCCCGGCCCAAAAAGCGGCTTCGCGCCCGGCATGACAATTCGGATTGGCCCCCTTTTCCATTCCGGCGGCTTCGGCGATGCAGTTTCCCGCCCTGTCTGAAAACTGCGCGGCGAATTCCCGCCGGAGCCGGTCGCGGTAAGCGTTCCACGCATCGGCCAATGCCGCCCCCTCCTCCGCCGAGCCGTGTCTCTGCCCGACATAAGCGGTCACCCGGTCGGCCAGCGCCGTCCCTTCCGACAGAAAGCCGGAGAGAGAGGAGGGGAACACTCCGCGCTTTCCGAACGTCTCCAGCCCTTTTACAAAATACCGCAGCGAATCAACCGGGAAGAAGCGCTCCGGACGCTTAACCGCGGCAGCCCATGCATCACCGAATCCCTTTCCGGGCGGAGAACAGAAAAGGTTTGACATGCGAAGTTGTTCGGCCTTCCATTCGGTTTCGTTCAGCAACACGATCTGCGTGACGAATCCGCCCGCCCGCGAACATTCGACGGAAAGCTCGGAATCCGGTTGAACCTCGACCGGATCACGGAACCAGAGCCACCCGGTATAAATGCCGTTGCCGTCTTCATCGCGGCCCGCCGCTTTCACCATGCGGCCGCTGATTTCGGGGGCAAGTTCCCTGCCGTCAAGCCGGAAACGGTAGACATTTTCCGGCATCCAATAGTTATAACCGCCGAACATCGAATCGCCCTCGTTGCCGGAACGGTCCGAGGATTTGACGTTGACCAGCAGCCGGTAACGCCCGGCCGGAGCGCCGAGCCGGAACTGTTTCGGCCCCTTCCCGAGCGAAACGTTCCGCACCGGTTGCGAACCTCCGCCGAACGGCAGCGCAACCGCGAAACCGTCCACCTCCGAGCCAGCCGCCGTCCCCATGCCGTTCGCCTCCCCCGGAGCCGGGGCGCGGAAGCCGTCGAAATTCAATGCGCCGCCGGTCGCGTTCTCCTCACGTTCGCAGCGGATCACGAGCCTCGCCATGCCGTCCGGTCCCTGATAGGCGGCGCGGTAGACGACCGTATTCCATCCCGGTTCAAGCCGGATCAGGTCATAGGTCTCTGTGCAATACTGTTTCCAGTTGACTTCGAGCGAAAGCCGCATCTTCGCCATCGGTGCGCTGCGGTCGGCGGAGACCTGAAACGCAACACCGTAGGAGTTCCCCTTCTTCACCGGGAACTCCGGCGACGCCAGAACGAGCCAGCTGCACGATTTGAAGGTGAACATCCGCAGATAACTGTTTCCCTCGGCGGGTTCGATCGCAGGAGAGCGCTCTCCGAGCGTCCGGCCGCCACGATCGACGTAACTGACCGAGGTCCAAGGATTACCCTTTTCCGGCCGGGCGCTCCAACCGTGGATCTCCTTCACGCCCTCCGCATTCAACTGCGCGTTCGGTTCATGTTTCCGTTCAAATCCGGGGTCCGGCAGGAATCCGGCGATCGAAATCTCCGCCGCCCAGGCGATGCCGGCAAACATGGTCAGCAGCACAATCCAAATCGTTCTTCTCATCGCACTCCACCTCACTTCAGTCCGTACATCTGACATCTCTCGTTCTCACCGAGCCAGCGGAACGGCGCGACCTCGAACGCCACGACCGTATTCGGCACATTCGCCCCCGCAACATGGAAATCGGCGTACAGCACATTGACCGTCCGGGCATGGCGGACCGCCGGGCGTCCCCACCCCGTATCGGTCTGCCAGTTGCCGATATAGTTGGTCGGTGAAACCCGCCATTTTCCAGAGGTGCTGCCGTCATTCAGATAACGGTTCGTCACCGCATCCATCAGAAACACCTTGAAAGACGGATTCCTCACCTTCGTGATTTTGACGTAACTCCCAGGAGTGTAAGGCGCCGCAATGCCGAGGTTGAAGCCGTATTCGGTCGACTGCGCATTTACCGGCGTATTCCAGAAGTTCACCGGGCTGTCGATCCAGGCCGGACGCAAGCCGTTATTGGCCGGACAGAGAAACTGTTTGTTGGTCAGCGAAGGCGAATTGCGCCTGAGCTGGTGGACCCAGGTATTCGTATCGGTCGGACTGCAGGCCGGAAGGAAATCGTCGCTCTCCTGCGCGTACATGCCGACCGTCATGCCGAGCGACTTCAGATTGCCCGCGCATGACGTGGATTTGCCGCGATCCCGCGCCTGATTCAGCGCCGGCAGCAGCATCGAGGCCAGAATCGCGATGATCGCAATAACCACCAGAAGTTCGATCAGAGTGAACGGTTTGCGCATAATACCGGGTATGTGAAACGAAACAGTATTTCCGCCCGGCGAAAAAAGCGCGGTATGCGCCGCGCAGCGGATGTGAACGGTATAGGGTGCGGGGGAAATGTATTTCCCCCGCGAATCCCACGACAATGCAGACGGACGAGACCAGGAAGAGCAGATGGAACATTTCTGCCGCCAGAGGCCAAACAAATTCATTTAACCAAAAGGAGTTACATCATGACAGACCGTACACGGAAACTTCACATACCCGGTATTATGCGTAATTACGGTTATATTGTGACATATTCACCAGCAGTTCAATCAAGGTAAGTTGTCTCTTCATCCCGTGTTTCCCTTTCGATTACTTTCCGATAAGCGGTGGATGATTATATTATACAAAAGAACACGGGATACCGGAAGGGTCTGTTTTCGGAATTCATGGCGTAATCGATCAAAAATTTATCCGAGTCGATCATCCGGATTCCGTTTCGGCCTCGCTTCGGACAACCGGCGGCGGAATTCACGCGGCGAAATACCCTCGGCCTTGCGGAATTCGCGCGAAAAGGAAAAGACATCCGAAAAACCGACCTGCGCGGCAACGTGCTTGACCGGCATTGCCGGATCGGCCAGCAGCCCGCGCGCGGTCTGCATCCTGAGGTCACGGAAATAGGCCTGCGGCGACCGGCTGAACTCCTGCCGGAAAAGCCGCCCGAGCGTCGCGGGGCTGACGTGGCACGATGCCGCGATCCGGCTGACTGAAATCCGGTTCGGAACATTGATCGCGAACAGATTCACCGCCTGTTCAAGCCGTTCATCGCGCGGCACCGTCGCAGAGAGCGCCAGCTCGGTCAGCAGCTCCATGCCGAGCCCGGCAATCGCCGGAATGTCGGCAACCCGTCTCATGCCGAGCGATGATTCAAGCCGCAGCACCAGGCGGATCAGCCGCTCCGGATTGCGTAAACGAACCGCAATCCGGCCGGCCAGTCCGGCCGCCGCGACAATGCCGCCGAGCGCTACGCCGCGCATTCCGAACGCGAGCTTCCGGCAGCCGTCCGCATCCGATGTGAACAGCCGGGAATCCTCGCCGCGGTGGATGATGCCGACCATGCCGGGATCGATCCGGGTTTCGGTATCGCGTTCGACGATCCGCAAGCTTCCCTCCAGCGGCAATTCGAACGCATATAAATAGTAAGAATCGTGCGCGACATAACCGCCGGGCCGGTAGGTGACTCGGCCGACGAATTCCGGCCAGAGGGGCAGCGTCTCCGCCTCGGGTGGAAGCCAGGAGGCGCAATGTGAACGTGAATGGCAGATCACATCGGCGCTGATATCGAAAAGTTCTTTGCGCTGCGGTGTGTTCTCGATCGCCATTGCCTACTCCAACGCTTCCCGGAGGAACTCCGCGTATATGGGACCGTATTTCTGAATCGAATAATCGCGTGCGAGGGAACGGGCGTTCGCGGACAGGCGGATGCGGACGGCATCATCCGCGAGAAGCCGGAGCGCTTCGGCCCACTCACCCGGCGCCGAGGCGAAAAATCCGGTCTCCCCGGCACGCAGCACCCGGCGGTTCTCCCCGACCGGACTCGCAATGGCCGGCAGTCCGGCCGCGAGATACTGAATCAGCTTGAAGGCCGATTTTCCGGCCGCAAACGCGTCGTCCGCCGGCAGCGGCATGATCCCGGCGTGGCAGCGCGACAACAGCGCCGCTTCATTTTCCGGCGACCACTCCTCGAACCGCATCCGGACGCCCGGAACCGCACGCGGCCCGAGGCTCTTCTTCGCTATGACGAGCAGCTCGAACTCCGCCGCGCGGGACATCGCCCGCAATGCCTCGGCATGCCGCTCCAGATAGGAGTAAGTGACCGGCGTTCCGATCCAGGCGACCGTGAAGCGCGGGAACTTCTCCGCCTGAAGCGGAAACGCATCGAGATCCACCGCAGTCGGGATCTTGACCGCATCCGGATTAAGTTTCAGCACCTTTTCCAGCAGCAGGTCGTTCGCGCAGACCACGCCGCACGCCCCGGCGACCAGCCGGTCGTACTTGTCCGCCAGCCGCCCCCTGCCCTCGTATTTGATCCAGACATCGTCATCGAAATTCAGCACGTAGCGCCGGCCGCGCAGAAAACGCGCCTCTATGCCGTACGGAAGTTCCGGCAGCAGCTCGTATTCAATCAGCAGCTTCTCCGGCAGCCGCGTCGACGCGGCAAACCGCCGGACCAGCGCCGCCGCCGCCAGCAGCCGGGACTTCCCCCGCCCGGCATAGAGCCGGGTCAGGTAGGCATCGCTGAAAAACGGGTGAAATTCCGGCGCGAAACCGGCCGCTTCGAACGCGGCGCGATAACCGTAATAGCGCAGGCGGCTCGAAGCGCCAAGCCGGTCATAACGTGTATAAACCCCCAGCGGAACGCTCATTTCGTCTTCCCGACCCGGTCCATCAGAAAGCGGGCGCGATTCGAAGTGATCGAATCGACGCCGAGCTTGCGGGCGTGTTCGGCCAGGACGGGATCGTCCACCGTCCAGCAGTGGACTTCAAGCCCGGCATCGCGGAATTTCTTCACCAGCGCCTCATCCCAGAACATGCCGAACGACAGGTCGACGCCGTCCGCCTTCGCCTCCTTCGCCGTCTTTACCATCTCGTCAAGATCCTGCTTCAGCCGTTTTTTCTCCGCGTCCCACGACAGGCCGGCGAGAAAATACGCGCGGTATTCCGGCAGCAGTTCCTTCATCACCCGGACCGCATCGGCATGGAAACTGATGAAGCGCACCTGCTCCGGTCTCTTCCCGTGCCGGCGGACAAGGGCGGCAACCGCTTCGGCAAGGCCCGGCTCGCGGTCTTTGAGCTCAATGTAGACAAGCCCCTTCCCCGGCATGGCGGTGAGAAGCTCCGAAAACAGCGGCAATCTCTCTCCGGCGAACTGTCTGCCCCGGAAGCTGCCGACGTCGAGTTTCCGCAGTTCTTCCGCCGAACTGCGGGCGACCGGCAGCTTCGTCCCGGCGACGCGGCCGGTATCGCCGTCGTGAATCACGACCACCTCCCCGTCCGCCGTCCGGTGAACGTCGCACTCGATGCCGTCGGTGCCGCGCTCCCAGGCCAGGCGAAAGGCGGCCATGGTGTTCTCCGGCGCATCGGCGCTCTCCCCGCGGTGCGAAATATAGAGCACTCCGGCGGAGCAGACGAAACAGAGCAGCATGGCGGCGAACGACAGAATCAGTGTTTTCATGACAAGGAGCCTCCCGGTTTGCGTTGTCCGGTAACATACCGCCCGGCCGGAGTTTTTGCAAATCCATTTCCGGTCAAAACATTCCGTTCGAAACATTTTTGTTCAGCCGGGGGGCCGGATGATACAAAATTGTAAAACCATCCCCACCGAAAAAAACAGCGCAACCATTTCCGGATAAAGACGATGCAACGCCCCCCACAAAACTGGCACGTTTTCTGCTAAAACACAGTCGAACCCAATCAGAAACAGGGAGGTGAACTCATGAAACTCATCATTGCCTACATCAAGCCCGAACGGCTGAACGCAGTGAAGCAGGAGCTCTACAAGCGCAATGTCTTCAAGATGTCGGTCAGCAACGCGCTCGGCTGCGGGCAGCAGAAAGGGTATGTGGAGGCGTACCGCGGCGCGATGGCCGAAGTCAATCTGCTCAAGAAAGTCCGGCTGGCCATCGGCGTCAACGACGACTTCGTCGAAACCACGCTCGAAGGCATCATCGCCGGGGCGCGGACCGGCCGGATCGGCGACGGAAAAATCTTCGTTCTGCCGATGGAGGACTGCATCCGCATCCGCACCGGCGAACACGGCCCGGACGCCATCGGATGACCGGTATGCCAGCCAGAAACGATTCCATTACTTTCGGAGATAACATCATGATGCACAAATTGAAAACAGTTTCCACCCTCGCCCTCCTCGGAGCGGCGGCGACGCTTCCGGCGGAGGAGGCTGCCGCGACCGCACCCGCAACCGCCACGGAGGCTCTGTTCTACATCGACAACCTCTGGGTGCTGATCGGCGGCATGCTGGTCTTTCTGATGCACCTCGGTTTCGCGACGGTCGAATCCGGCCTCTGCCGGGCGAAGAACTGCACGAACATCCTCTTCAAGAACACGCTGGTTCCGGCGATCGGTTTCATCACCTACGCGATCATGGGCTTTTCGCTCATGTATCCGGGCGAAGCCTGGCAGGTCGGCAGGGTGCTCGGCTTCGCCGGCTTCGGCATGGGCGCCGATCCCGACGCGACCATCGCACAGGCGATGGCCTACAACGGTCATTTCACCTACTGGAGCGATTTCTTCTTCCAGGGCATGTTCGCCGCGACCGCCGCGACCATCGTCTCCGGAGCGGTGGCGGAGCGCGTGAAGGTCAGCAGCTTCCTCATCTTCACGTTCTTCTATGTCATGTTCGTCTACCCGGTGATCGGCTCCTGGGGCTGGGGAGGCGGCTGGCTGGCCGATCTGAACTTCCATGACTTCGCCGGCTCCACCTTCGTCCACAGCGTCGGCGGCTGGGGCGCGCTCGCCGGCGTGCTGCTGCTCGGGCCCCGTATCGGCAAATACGTGAACGGCAAGGCGATGCCGATCATGGGACACAGCATGCCGCTGGCGACGATCGGCGTATTCTGCCTGTGGCTCGGCTGGTTCGGGTTCAACGGCGGCTCCATCCTCTCGGCCGAACCGACCAAGATCTCTTTCGTCCTCGTGACCACAATGTTCGGCGCCTCCGCCGGAGTCATCGGCGCGCTGGTCTGCAGCTCGGTGCTGCTGCACAAGCCGGATCTCTCCATGACGCTGAACGGATGCCTGGCCGGACTCGTGGCGATCACGGCGGGTGCGGACTGCGTAAGCCCGACCAGCGCAATCATCATCGGGCTCGTCGGCGGCGTCATCGTTGTGCCTTCCGTCCTCATGTTCGACAAACTGCAGCTCGACGACCCGGTCGGCGCGCTCTCCGTCCACCTCGTGAACGGCATCTGGGGAACACTCGCGGTCGGCATCTTCGCCTTCCCCGACACCGGTTACAGCTTCCTCGCCCAGCTGACCGGCGTGCTCGCGGTCGGAGCGGTCGCCTTTCCGTCAGCCCTGCTGATCTTCTACGCGATCAGAAAAACCATGGGGCTGCGGGTCAGCGAAGAGGAGGAACTGCGCGGCCTCGACCTCGGAGAACACGGCATGGAAGCCTATCCCGGATTCCAGTTCTTCAGCAATCAGTAACAACACCTCCCCGGAAATTCCCGGATTTGCTCCTCACGGGTCCGGGAATTTCAACGGGAACCGGCCTGGACAACCGGTTCCCGTTTTTTTGCGATTCAAGGTGACGGCCGAACCGGACAGCCCGACTCCCGCTCCATCGCGAATCAGGTGACGGCAAATGCGGGAATGCTGAAATTCTCCGGCAGGTCCCAGCCGCCGCGCAGAAAGAGATGCTCCGGTTCGGGCGGCGTCTCCCAGTCGAATTCGACGCCGAGCCGGTCCGGAGGGAAACCGAATTCCACCCGCCGGATATTCCGGAACGGCAGGCGCGCCGCCAGCGTCTCCCAGTCGACCGGACGGTCGCAGAGAAGCTCATGCAGCAGCAGCGTGTCCCCGCACTGCTCCGCCGCGACGGCGAGACCGGGGCCGAGCCGCAGCAGCCGGTCCGCATATCCGCCGAAGAGATGAAAGCAGCGCAGCTCCCGGCAGTCGAGCACATCGAACACGGCGGACGGGAAACGCCGTTTTCCGGCCAGCGGGGCAGCCGCGTCCGGCGTGCATCTCTCCGGTTCGAACGGGTTGTCGATCGACAACCGCGCAACCGGCCGCATCGTACGCGCCGCAGAAAATCCGAACTTCGGGTAGAAGTCCGACACGGAATCGTTCGCGAACAGAAAAACCGGCGTCTCCGCATAGCGCCGCAGGACGCCGCCGAGCAGCCGCCTCATATATCCCTGCCCGCGCGCTTCCGGAGAAGTGGCCACTCCGCCGAGCTGAATCGCAAAAAACTCTTTCCCCTTCACGCGCAGCTTCATGCGCGAGACGCCGACATGGGCGACCATGCGCCCGGCGTCGATCAGGGAGAAACTCTCGTACTTGTCGCTCCACATGCCGCGCCGGAACCAGAAATCGAAGTCGAAGTCGAACACCTCGCGCATCAGGACATTCAGCTGCACGGCATATTCCGGGTCGAAGCCGTTCCGCATCCGGATCGGCAGCTCCCGCCCGGCCGAACGCGCTTCGCGGAAGAAGGCCGCGAGCAGATTCCGCGCTTCGGCGGCGCAGATTTCCGGCGTGACTTCGGGTTTCCAGAGGGAACCGGGGTGGGCCGGAATCCCGAACACGGAGCAGCCGCCGAAGCGCGGGTCCGCGGCTCCGTAGACGATGCGGCGCACCCGGGCGTTGACCAGCGCGCCGGCGCACATCGGGCAAGGCTCCTTCGTGACATAGACCGTCACGTCCTCCATGCGCCAGTCGCCGCGCAGCAGTTCAAGCTTGTGCAGCAGCTCAAGCTCGGCGTGGGCGGTTGCGCTTCTGCGCTCCTCGACCCGGTTGCGGGCGGAGACGACCGCCTTGCCGCCTACGACGGCGACGGCGCCGACCGGAACCTCTCCGGCCCGCGCCGCCTCCTCCGCCTGCTCAAGCGCAAGCGCCATAAACCGCCGGTCGCAGGAATTCATCATTTCTCGATGACGTCAGCCCGCAGGACAACGGTCTGGTAAAGCGCAAACACAAGCCGGACATAGTGGTCGCCGTACTGGTAGTTGAAGGTGATGGTCCGGTCGGGACGGTCGGTCGAATCCGGAACGCCGTCGCCGAAATAGAGCAGGTCATTGATGGTTTTCGCTTCGCGGGTGAAGGTGAAATCGACTTTTTTGATCAGCCTCTTGATCGCGTTGTACTTCTCCTCGCTGTTCGAGGGGATGTTCGGATTCTTCAGGATGGCGATCTCCTCCGGATAGAGGATCGGCACCTCAAGATCTTCGGAAGGCAGGCGTTTGGTCGCACACCCGGCCAGAACGGCGAGTGCCGCCCCCGCCATAAGAATCCTCGAAAAATTTTTCATATCATGCTCCTTTTCCATTTGCATTTCCGCAAAAAACGGTTATATTCTTTCACATGCCTCCGGAATTGCGGGTGTAGCAAAACGGTCATGCTCCAGCTTCCCAAGCTGGCGACGCCGGTTCGACTCCGGTCACCCGCTCCATTTTTCCCTTTCCCGGTGATCCGTTTCCGCAACGCAGCAGATGCCGGTTCGTTTTTCGCGTGTGCGCCGGCGCGTTCACAATTAAAGCGGGAGCTGCGCATGGTCGGGAATTCTCTCCCCGCAGCCGCTCCTTCGCGGGGAAACATGGGTGCTTTCCGGTATTTCATTGCTGTCCTTGTCTTTGTGATACATTAGCCGGGCAGCGGATAAAAATCAAGAGCCCTCCGCCGTTTTTCCCGATTTTTGAGGAAACCGCCCGGACCGGACAACAGCTTCCGGGAAGCCGGCATTCCCCCGCCGGCCGCGTTTCACGAGCAGTATTGCGTTTAACGGGACTCATTCCGGCCGCCCCGGGCCGGCCGTGATATCCGTGCAGATAGTTAAGTCATCTGAAATAAAGATGATAGACCCATCCCGGGCCGTTTGAGGCAAAAAAAACGGAATTTACAAAAATTCGGCATGAAAACTCTTGCATTTTCATTTTTCGGGGCTATAGTCATTGGTATGAGGAGAAGATCAGGGCCTGAACACTTCAGGTCCCATTCAGGTTTGGGCGGCGGGATGCGTCATCGACGCCGTTCAATAAAAAAACCAAAAGAGGAGAAATCATCATGAGCACAACGATCAAACCGATCAACAAGACGTTTACAGCCGGCAAGTGGATGCCCAGGGACCGCGAAACGCTGGTCAACTGGATGCAGAAAGTCATGGACAAGGCGGAGAAGGACACGGGTCCGCTGCTGCCGGTCGTCGAAAATCTGAAGAATTTCATCGAAACCGACGCCAAGGCCTACATGTTTTTCAACCAGATGTTCGACGAAGTTCCGGCGGACAAGAAGAAAACCCTGCTCGGGCTGCCGCAGGTGCGCGACTACCAGCATATGCTGAGGCTGTTCAACGTGATCCTGACTCATGCGCCGAGCTTCAACGAAACCGGTTTCGTCGGATTCCCGTTCAATGCGATCCTGGACTGGTCGATGGCGACGACCGGCGGCTGGGCCGGGTTCATCAACGACAAGGTCAACGTCCATATCAAGGCGATTCTGGATGCATGGGGAACGTTCCTGCGTTCGCCGGAGAGCGCCTACGTCCTGAGCGACCATCCGCGAAACGGCTGGTTCGGGGAAGACGCCAGAAAAGCGCTGCCGAATTTCGCCGACGAGTTCGTCTGCGATCCGTCGAAGCCGCATTACGGCTTCAACTCATGGGATCACTTCTTCGTGCGTGAATTCCGTGAGGGCGTGCGCCCCATCGCCGAGCCGGACAACGACGCCGTCGTCGTCAACGCCTGCGAATCCGCGCCCTTCGCCATCGCCAGGAATGTCCAGCTGCTGGACAAATTCTGGATCAAGGCCCAGCCGTACGCCCTGCAGTTCATGCTGAACAACGACCCGTGGACGAAGCGGTTCGTCGGCGGCACCATCTACCAGGCGTTCCTGAGCGCGCTGACCTATCACCGCTGGCATTCGCCGGTCTCCGGACGCATCGTCAAGACCTACGTGATCCCGGGCTCCTATTATTCGGAAGCCCGCAGCGTCGGCTATGACCCGGTCGCGCCCAACGATTCCCAGGGCTACATCTCGGAAATCGCGACGCGCGCGGTGATCTTCATCGAAGCGGACAACCCCGACATCGGGCTCATGTGCTTCGTCGCCATCGGCATGGCGGAGGTTTCGACCTGCGACATCACCGTCTACGAGGGGCAGCATGTCAAGAAAGGTCAGGAGACCGGCATGTTCCACTTCGGCGGCTCCACGCACTGCCTGATCTTCGGACCGCACGTCAACATCGACTTCGATCTGGGCGGGCAGACCCCGGGAATCGAAAGCGAGAACATCAACATCAATGCGCGCATCGCCACAGTCGGCCCGCGCAAAAAGTAAGACATGCGAAAAGCATCCCCCGGCGCCTCACCGCGCCGGGGGATTTTTTTGCATGATGCAATCAATCCCGCTGCTGCCGCAGCTCCAGTACGGTTTCCGCGTCGATGGTGTCGACGGAACTGCCGCCGGCGGCGATGCGCCAGCGACCGGGGGCAATCCGCCTCCGGCCGTCCGCGGCGGTCAGGAGGAACGCTTCCGGATCGATCCGGAATTCAACCCGCCGTCTTTCGCCCGGAGCGAGGGAGACGCGCGCCATCCCGGCCAGCTGGCGGAGCGGATCGTCATATCCGGCGCCGAGCTTCGATACATAGAGCTGGACAACCTCGTCGCCGCCGCGCTCCCCGATATTTTCGACCTCAACCGACACCGCGACCGGCACTCCCGCCTCCGACCGATCCGGAACGGCGAGACCGGAATAGCGGAAACGGGTATAGCTGAGCCCGAATCCGAACGGATGCAGGACTTCGCCGCGGAAGAAGCGGTAGGTCCTGCCCGCCATCGAATAATCGGCGAACGGAGGCAGTTCCTCCGCGCTGCGGTAGAAAGTGACCGGCAGCTTCCCGGAAGGCGAGACCTTCCCGAACAGGACATCGGCGACCGCCGTGCCGCCGCCGGCCCCCGGATAGAACGCCTGCACCACCGCTCCGGCATACGCCTCGGGGATCGCCAGCGCACTGCCCGAAAGCACGACAAGGACGACCGGCCTGCCGACCGCCGCGACCTTTTCGATCAGCACCTTCTGGAGACCCGGCAGCTCAAGGCTCAGCTTGTCGCCCGATGCATCCGAGTTGTACGCGTCGCCCGCCTCCCCTTCGATGCGCGGGTCGAGCCCGACGCAGACGATCGAAACGTCGGCGCGTTCCGCCGCGGAAACCGCCTCGGCCAGCCGGTCGCCGTCCTCGGCGCAGTTTTCGGTCCGCAGCGAAACAAGTTCGCAGCCGCGCGCGTAAATGACGCGGCACTTCCCCGCGAGCGCCTCCTGAATCCCGGCCAGCACCGTAACCGGGCGGCTCGGCGTGCCGCAGTAGTTGCCGAGCAGAACGTCGCGCGAATCGGCGTTCGGCCCGATCACCGCGACGCTGCGGAGCCTCGCCGGGTCGAGCGGCAGCGTTTCGGCCTCATTCTTCAGGAGAACGAGGCTCTTCCGCGCCGCTTCGAGAGCCAGGGCGCGGTGTGCGTCGCACTCGATGACGTCGCAGGACGGATAGGCCCGATCCGCATCGAACATGCCGAGGCGGAATTTCACGCGAAACTGGTTCCGGAGCGCCCGGTCGAGATCTTCCCCGGTGATGAGCCCGGCCCGGAGCGCTTCCCCGGCGCGGGGGTCCGCATCGGTCGCCACGTCGACGCCGCTCTTCAGTTCCGCCGCGACCCCTTCCGCATACGACCCGAACTTTCCGTGTTCATCGACAAGCGCACAGCCGGTTCCGGCGTCGCTGACGACCGCACCGTCGAATCCCCACTCCCCGCGCAGGATGTCGGTCAGCAGCCTTTGGTTCACACTGCACGGGACCCCGTTCACGGCGTTGTAGGCGCTCATGACCGACTGCGCGCCCGCCTTCACGCACTTTTCGAAAGCGGGCAGATAGGTCTCGCGCAGATCCTTCTCGCTGACTGCGGCATCGAAGCCGAGCCGGTCCTTCTCCGGGCCGGAGTGGACGGCGAAGTGCTTCGGCGTGGCGACGGCCTTCAGATGCTCCGGATCGCTTCCCTGCACACCGCGCACGTAAGCGCTGCCGAGTTCGCCGGTCAGAAACGGGCATTCGCCGTAGGTCTCCTGCCCCCTGCCCCAGCGCGGGTCGCGGAAGATGTTGACGTTCGGCGACCAGTAGGTCAGCCCTTTGTAGGTGCCGAAATCTCCGTGACGGACCGAGTCGGCGTAACGTGCGTTCCCCTCCTCCGCAATCACCTCGCCCATCCGTTCGACGAGCTCCGTCGAGAAAGTCGCCGCCATGGCGATCGCCTGCGGGAAAACGGTCGCCGCGCCGCTGCGCGCCAGGCCGTGCAGCGCCTCGTTCCACCAGACGTACGGCGGAATTCCGAGCCGCGGAACGGCGGCGTTGCGGTAACCGACAAACCCGAGTTTCTCCTCGACGGTCAAGGCTTCGAGCAGGGCGTCGATGCGCTCTTCGAGCGGAAGGGAACTGTCTCTGAACTTTTCCATGCTTCACTCCTTGAAATTCCGGCTGAAAATCATATACTGTCATTCAGAATACAACCGCACAACCTTATATGCAAGCCGTCTCCATGCATTCTTACGAAGAAATCGCGCCGCGCCTCGCCCAATCGAAATTCCGAAGCCGCTTCCGTCTGGGCAGGCGCGAACTCGTCTGCATCGCGGAAAAAGGGTTCCCGGTCATCGAAGCGCAGTGCCGGGAAATCATCCGAAGGCGCCTCGGCCCCGCCGTCATTCCGAACGACGGCAGGCAGACGCCGTGGCGCGGCCACCCGTGCTTCATCGCCCAGCACGCCACCGGCTGCTGCTGCCGCGGCTGCCTGCGCAAATGGCACGGCATACCGGAAGGACGGGCGCTCTCCGACGAAGAGATCTCCGCCATCGCCGCGCTCCTGCTCGGCTGGATCCGCGCCCATGCCGCCGGAGCCGGCGAGCTGCCGCATACGCCGGATCTGTTCTGACCCGAAGCTCCTCCGCCGATTTGCTTTTTTGCGAAAACATGATATCTTTATGACAGAGAGGAAATTTCAAGACAAGGAGGAGTGTATATGAACAAGAATCCCGAAATCACCCTGATTCCGGGCTGCGCGGTGTGGAACCGCACGCCGGAAGCCAAACCGATGAGTGTGCGCTCGCGCGGCATCGAGAACGGAATCATCGACATTCGATTCGGCATTTTCGGAACGGACAACGTCGCCGGAATCCCGATGCGTTCGCTGCCGTTCACCATCGAACATGCGCCGGAGGGAACCAGGACCTTCGCGCTGACGCTGCTCGACTACGATTCCGTCCCGGTCGCCGGTTTCTGCTGGATTCACTGGCTCGCCGCCAACTTCGACCGGACGGAAATGCCGGAGAACGCCTCCGCCGAAGACAGTTCGGATTTCGTGCAGGGTGTCAACAGCTGGGGGGCGCCGCTCCTCGGCCCGAACGCGCTGCACAGGGAAGCGGCCTCCGCTTACGGCGGCATGGTTCCGCCGAACGGACCGCACCGCTATCAGCTGACCGTCTACGCGCTCAGCGAAAAGCTGCCGCTCAAGGATGGTTTCCTGATGAACGAACTGCTCGACGCGATGAGCGGCCGTGTGCTCGCAGCCGCCACACTGAGCGGCCTTTATCCGGCGCCGGAGGAGTAAGAGTTTGTCCCCGGATAAGCCCTGGGCCGCCGCTCCCGGACCGGTTTACCGCCGCTCCCGGAGGACGGCTTCATACAAGGCGCGGTACTGCTCCGCGCTGCGCCGGATATCAAAATGCCGCTCGGCATGGGCGCGGGCCTCCGCACCGAGTTTCTGCGGAGACTCCAGAACGGCGGCAATCGCGTCCGCCAGCGCCCCGGCATCGAACGGAGGCGCCAGAAAACCGTTCCGGCCCGGTATCACGATATCGGAGATGCCGCCGATATCGAACGCCGCCAGCGGCGTCCCGCAGGCGGCTGCTTCGATCAGCATGTTCGGCAGATTGTCGTACTTCGACGCCAGCACGAACAAATCGGCGGCGCGGTAGCAGGCGGCAAGCCGCCGCTCCTCCCCGACAAAACCGAGCGGAATCACCGGAAACGGCAGCTTCTCCGGCAATTCCCCCCTGCCCAGCAGCAGCAGCGTCACATCCCGGCACTCCTTCCGGGCGGCAAGCGCACGCAGCGCGTACAGCAGCTCCGGACCGCCCTTGTTCGGGTCCGACACGGAGGCCGCTCCGAACAGAATCATGCGCCCCTGCTCCGGAATCCCGAGCCTCCGGCGCGCTTCGGCACGGTCGCCGGGCGAAAAAAGCCCGAGATCAACCCCGTTCGGAATGCAGACCGGCCGCGAACGGTTCAGGAGAATGCTCTCCGCCGCCTCCCGCATCAGCCAGCCGCTCGGAGCAACACTGCGGAACCGCCAGTCGCGCCAGCAGCTCAGCTTCCGCCTCCAGTTCCAGACATTCCAGAAATCGGAACCGCTCCGGTACCCGGATCGAAAACGCTCATCCCCGGCGGAATGATGATGCTCGCAGCCGCAGAACGCCCAGCCGTCATGCAGCGTCCAGACGACCGGGAGGCCGAGTCCGGCCAGTTCCCGGACGCCGAACATCGCCCCGTTGACCCAATGCAGATGCACGAGGTCCGGCCGCTCGGCGCGAATTGCTCCGGCGATCCCGGTCCGCAGCAGGTTCAGCGAACGCGGCAGGCAGTTCCGGGATCCTCCGTCCAGCCGCAGCAGCAGATGCTCAAGCCGCTGCATGATCCGGCAGACACGGCGAATCCGCGTTCCCGCCCGGATCACGCCGTCTGAGGAAGTTCCGGCACCCTCGACCACCAGCATCCGGGAGTCGCACCCCTGCCGCAGCAGCTCTTCATGCAGCCGGCGCGCCGCCAGTGCCGCCCCGCCGCCGGAGGCGTGATAATTGACGTGAAGAATTTTCATAAGTATTTAAACCGGAACATCCGGCTTTGAAATTCATCCGCATCCCAGTCCCGGACCAGATGCCTCGGAACCGCCAGCGGATCGCTGCCGGGATGGTACTGGCCCGGATAATTCGCCGCCGCCCGGAAAAATCCGCACTCCCGGCAGACCGCCACGGAATCCGCATTGAAATCCCGGTAGTTGCCGAACGGATACGAAAAGACCGTGAGCCGGCGCCCGATCAGCTCTTCGAGCATCCTGTGTCCCCCGGCGATCTCCCGCCGCTGCTCCTCCGGCGAAAGCCCGCTCAGGCGCGGATGCGACACCGTATGCGACCCGATCGCCGCCAGAGGATCGGCGGCCAGTTCCCGAAGCTCGTCCGGACGAAGCGTGCGGAACTCCTTCCGCTGCGGCGTCCCGCCGCCGTCCCACGGGAACTCCCGCTCCGAACCGATCGCCCCGGCGCAGATGAAAAACGCCGCCGGGCAATCGAATTCGCGCAGAATCGGCAGCGCCGCCGTCAGGTTGTCGGCATAACCGTCGTCGAAGGTGATGACGAACGACATGCGCTCCGGCTTCCCCCACGGTTCATCGAAACGCAGGATCGGATAATTCGAACGCAGGAACTCCAGCTGGCGGCGGAAACGATCGGGTGAAACCGCCAGCTGTTCCGGGTCGTCCCGCAAAACAGCGACCCGATGGTAGGTCAGCACCACGACCGGCTGTCCGAAGCAATTTGCGGCGGCATTCCGGCAGACCCGCACCAGCCGCGCGGCTTTTCCGCAAAGATTCATAACGCCGCTCCCCGCTCCGGCCTGACCGCCCGAAACCCGATCAGCAGCTGATAATCGCCATCGGCCGCATCGAGAACCGATTGATCCGGCAGCTGCTCGACGACCACGCCGTCCAGAAACGCCGTCGCCGCCGCGACATTGCCGAAGCATTCGGTTTCGACTTCCGCGAACTCCCGCTCGAGCAAACGCCGCAGGCTCAGGTCGGTAAACCGCCAGTAATCCCCCCAGCGTTCGTAGTCGAAGCGGCTGATCTGGCTGATGCCCGCCGCGGAACCGAGCAGAACCCCGCCCGGCTTCAGCATGCGCGCCAGCCCCGAAACCGCCGCCGGAACATCGAAGATGAAATTCAGAGTCTGCGTGCAGATGAAACAGTCGAACAGCTCCTCCGGCAGCGTCTCCGGCCGGGAGAGATCGCCGGTGAGATCGGAGGCCGCCTTCCGGTCGAAATTGAAGACCAGACTTCGCACGTCTTTCGCTCCGAACTTCCCTGTGTACAAATTTTCCGCAATTTCCCCGACGACTCCCCGGATCGAACTGCGGTTTTCCGCCAGAAAACGCTCGATGTAATACCGGTCGACCGGAGTGCCGTTCGCGGCGCCGAAGCCGCGGCTTGCCGGAACGGTCCGCAACGGGTCCCGGAATGAAACCGGGCGCTGCCGCCGCATCAGATATTTTTTCAGCCGGTCCAACATGATCGTCTCGTTTCCCTCCGCCGCAGAATATACCATCATTTCCGGCGGGGTGCAAATCGGTTCACTTTTTCCCGCCGGGAAAAAGCCGCCGGAACTCATAGCGCAGTTTCCCCGCAATCCGCCGGGACAGCGGAATCCGCCAGTTGCCGAGCGAAGTGCGGTACGCCTGCCGCACGGCTTCCCTCTCCGGCTCCGGCTCCTCCGGAATGCCGACCGGACGCTCCCACAACCTGAACTCCTCTCCGACTCCGGCCGCGCAATGGCGGCCGCTGCCGTCGCCGCCGATGTTGCGGATCAGCGGCCGCCCGCTCTGCAGCATATATTTTCCGGCCAGAAAAACCGAAGCCTGCCAGCGGATCGCCCAGGAATCCAGTTTTCCGGCCGCCTGGTCGGCCAGCATCCGGCAGAACGGGAATGCGCCGTCAAGATCGAACAACCGGGTCTCCCCTCGCCGCTTCAGCTCCGTGAGCAGCGCCGCGGCATCGGGGTTGAAAAGCCGCCAGCCGCGTTCCCAGGTCGCCCACCCCCAGCAATCCGCGCCGCGCCGCAGGAAACACTCCGGGGTGCCGGGCGGCAGCGGAGCCGTGTAGCCGTGAATTTCGGCGATCCGGCCGTCATGTGCAAAACGGTTCAATGCCTCGTTCATAAACGATAGAAAATACGGAGAGCTCTCCATATCGTCCTCCAGCACGATGACCCGGCCGAAGCGGGCGGTCATCTCATCGACGCCGGCGACAACCGACGCCGCCAGCCCGCGGTTCCGTTCCGCCGCATGAAGCTCGACCGAAGCGAACCCTTCGGCCCGCGCCGCAATTTCACGCACTTCGTCGGTCAGCGGCTTCTCCGCCTCCGAACGCGGGCCGTCGCAGAAAATATGCAGCGCGCTCTCCCCTGCACCGACGTTCCGGCGCAGAAATTCGAGCGTCCGGCGCGTGTGCTCCGGCCTGCGGTAAACAAAAAGAGCGATCGGGGCAGCTTTCATTCATATCTCCAGACAATTTCCGGACCGGTAAAAAAAACTGGTTTCCCGCATGCAATTCTGAATCGGCCCGATTCCGCTCATCCGCAGTCGTTTCCATCCTTCTGCGCGGAGAAAATCGAAGCTTGGGCGATACTCTTCCCGCATGGAATCGTCCCACAGAATCACACTCCGTTCGTGACAAAGCGCCAGTACAAAATCAAGCAAACGGTTCCGGTCCATGCCATCGACGACAGCCAGGTCGAAAGTCCCGAAATCTTCCGCCGGCAGATAAAACGATTCTCCCTCCCTGAGCAACAGCCGGGCATTCCCCGGCATTTGCGGCGCCATGCGCCCATACCATTCCGGCGATGCTTCATAGCTGACGACTTCCGCGCAACGGGAAGCCCAGAAAAGCGTACTGCCGCCTGAACCGAACTCGAAAATGCGAAAATCACGCGTCAGACGCTCCTCAAGAAAATCGATCACGCAATATCCCATCCACGGAACCGGCCGGCCGGCAGCGTCAACCGGAGACCGCTCACCAAAAGAGCGGAACCAGCCGTGATCACGAAGATATCCATCTTTCCACAACGCCCACAAAGCCCGAAACACATTATGCCGAATCATCATTTTCCTCCTGGCCGCACAGGCGACATCGAACGTAAAAAGAGCCGGACACCCGCCCTGCCCTTCCGGAAAAACAACGGAAAAACCAGATAAGAGAAAAAATTGGTCACAACGGCGGCCGCCGCCACGCCGGGCAAACCCCACCACAGAATCATCAGATAATCCAGAAGCACGCTTGTACAGCAGCCGCAGATACCCACCACCATCGAAATTTTCTGCATTCCCTCCGCCAGATACCACTTCCCGTAGACCAGTCCCGGATATACCAGAAGAATCTTGAACAGGAGAAAAACGAACAGCCATGCCGCCTCCCGGTACGCCGCTCCGTACAGCTGCACGATCAGGAAATATCCGGCAACGGCGGCAGGCGGCAGGATGGCCAGCGCGCAATAGAACATGAAGCGCATAAGCTGCTCCGTACGCCGGTAATAACGCAGAAGCGACGTCGAACGCGTCCCGACCAGGGACGGAAAAAACGAATCCGAGACCACCAGAGGAACCAGAAAGAGCACCTCGACCAGCCGGACCGCCACCGCATACTGCCCGTTGGCCGCATCTCCGAGCATCCAGGTGACGATCACCTGATCGAAGCGGAGATAGAACATGGCGGCGGCTCCGGCCAGAAGCAGCGGCAGCGACTCCCTCAGCAGAAAAGCCGCTTCCGCCCGATCGAAGCGCCAGAGCCGGAAACACCCGCCGGTCTTCCGGTAAAACAGGGCGTAGCCGAACGCCGAAAGCGCCATGTACCCCGATTCCACAGCGGCGAAACACCAGAGCGGCGCCCCCTGCCATGCAAACCAGAGCCGAAATCCCGATGAGACCGCCAGGGCGGCGATCTGGGACATCGCGCTGTATTTGCCGAGAACGCGGGCCTGAAAGCTGAAATCGAAAATCTGAAACACCTGAAATCCGTAGCCTGCCAGAATCACCGCCATCAGCCCCCGGTCGGAATCCGACATCGGCGACACGAGCAGGACGATGCCGACGACGAACGCCATCACCGCGAATCCGGCCGCCTTCAGCCCCAATGCGCTGCCGAGAATCGAGTTCGCCTTTCCGGGCCTCCGGACCAGTTCGCGCACGACGACCGGGTCCATGCCGAGGGTCGCCAACACCGAGAAAAGCGCGACGAAGCTGATCGCATAATTCAGGAGTCCATACCGGGCCGGCCCGAGCTGCCGGGCGACATAGATCCCGACCAGAAAACCGAAGACGAGGCGGCACCCCTTTTCCGCCAGCATCCAGAGCGTATTCGCCCCGTAGCGGCGGATTCCCCGGTGTCCGGCAATACGGTGAAATTGTTGTCGGAGTTCTTCCAGCATGTTCCGAATTCCATATCATTTAGAGAAAGTCCGGCCTTAACATATCCCTCCGGAAACGGAGTTTCAAGAAAACCTCCGCCGAAATTCGGCCGGTTGCTTGCTTTCAAACGAAATCCTGAATCCGTGAAATTTTGTCCATGTGTTTTTCAGCGGATTCAAACGTTGTT